>Ga0209550_10000068_pt1 | contig 76410 bp, 71 predicted proteins | sample LauGreSuBDMM15SN_2_FD_187567 | JGI IMG/M metagenome (GOLD analysis project Ga0209550, IMG submission 187567) | Freshwater lake microbial communities from Lake Michigan, USA - Su13.BD.MM15.SN (SPAdes) (version 5) | ecosystem: Environmental > Aquatic > Freshwater > Lake | place: Lake Michigan... | reverse complement strand
TCAAACATGATGACCCTGTTGCTATTCCTCTTTTGTTTACAATATTTTTATAAGGGTCATCAAACTCGGCTCAGAGCATGATCGCCAAGACTCAACACCTTCCATTTAGCGTGATAATATTGCGGTGCAATTTGGAGGGATAGATTTTTTAACGGAGATGCTTGACGTTTTGCTTAATAAATTTTAGCAGAATAAAGCCTTGTGGCCGTAAGGCCAAAACTGCCAGAATCTTATCGAGCAACATGCAAATTTACTTTACGCGAGGTATAAGTTTTTTTAGATTAACATCTACAAAACATGCTTTTTCTCTCACTTAAAGAGAGGTGTTGAGGCTTGGCGATCGTGCTCTGAGCCGAGTTTGATGACCCTTATAAAAACATTATAGATAAAAGAGCAATGGCAACAGGGTCATCATGTTTGAGGAGCGGAGCATGATCGCCAAGACTCAACACCGCGGGCAAGATTTAGAGTATAAGCATTACAAAAACACATCGCGGGCAAGATTTAGAGATTAAGCATCGCCAAAATACAACCATCAACAAGATCAAGAGTTTTTACATATAATAACGATCTGCAACTTTAGAGAGCTGTAGGTTTGTGCACGCTAAATATCCGGAATAATTTATGCAGGAGCCTTCTATTATGTTCTTTAAGGCTCACTAAACTCTATAGAAGCCCACGCCAGCGAAATGTTTACGCTAAAATTATCATCATCCCCAAAGAGGCGCAGATTAGCGAAATCAACCAAAACACCTTCACCACTTTTTGTTCGGGCCAACCCAATTTTTCAAAATGATGATGAATCGGCGCCATTAAAAATATTCTTTTTTTGCGTAATTTATAAGAGCCGACCTGCAAAATTACTGACACTGCCTCGGTTACAAATAATAGCGAGATGATAAAAAATACAAATTCTTGCTTAATGATGATGGCGATTAGGCCAATAGCAGAGCCAATTGCAAGACTTCCAACGTCTCCCATAAAAATTTTTGCTGGCTTTATATTAAATTGTAAGAAGCCGGCGATAGCACCAATTAGGCAGGCGCAAAAGAAAATTAGTTCACCAGAATTTTTTACAAAAAGTAGAGAAAATCTATTGGCAATGTAGTAGTCTGATACTAGGTAAATTAAGGCGCTGAGGCATATTAAATTAATGATTGCCGGTATGCTGACAAGGCCGTCGAGACCATCAGTTAAGTTAACCGCGTTAGAGGTGCCAACGATAACAAATGTAACAAATAAAATATAAAGCACGGCGCCAATCGCAATAGAATGGCCGTGTCCAATTGGAAAAAACACGCGATTATTGGCGTGAATAGAGTTGGTTTCGCCAAGCCACACAAAGGCTGCGCCGATAATCAAAAATTGAATTACAAGTTTAAGGCTGCCGCGAAAGCCGTTAGGATTTTTATAAATTACCTTTAGTAAATCGTCGATCAATCCAATTGTGGCAAAAGAAAGAAATACTAAAAGTATGATCCAAATATAGTGATTGCTTAAATCGAGGAAAAATAAGCTGGTTATAAGGGTTGAGATTACAATAAAAATTCCACCCATTGTTGGAGTATTTTTTTTTGTTTTTAGGTGAGTTTCGGGGCCATCGCTACGAATTGGTTGGCGAAAAATTGCTTTATTGTGGATGAAGTTTAGAAAAAGCTTAATGCCAATTGAGGCCAATAAATAAGAGGCCCCAAGGCAGATAAGAAATTTTAGCCAGAAACCTTCGGGTAAAAATAATTGTGTTAGCACAGTTCTTGTTTAATTATTTAAGGGCTACATCTTCATTTAATGAAGTAAAAAAATGTTATTACGATGTTTGTAAAATAATGCATTGTAGCGGTTACTGTTTTGCGATAATTTTTTCAATCACTTTTTCCATTCCCATTCCTCGCGATCCTTTAACTAGAAGGATGTCGCCATCCTGTAAAAAGTCTGTAATCTCGAGGCTTAAAGAAGTTGCATCTAAATAAGTTTTATAATTTTTTTTGTCCAGAACTTTCGCAGAATTTTTCATTTCATCGCCTGCAAGTAGAGCAAAATCAACATTATAGGTTTTAATTGCATCAAGAGTTTCTTCGTGAAGCTCGCGCGATTTTTTTCCAAGTTCAAACATATCTCCTAAAATTGCGATAGAGCGTTTTTTGTGGAGAATTTTTTTGAGATCAGACAAATATTCGATTCCTGCTTTCATTGAAGAGACGTTGGCGTTGTAGCTGTCATCTATGATGATAATATTTTTGTTATCAATTTTTATCGAGATTATTTCGCCGCGACCCTTAGTGGCACTTAGAGTTTTTAGTGTATTAAGAGATTTCGTGACATCTTGCAAATATAGATCTATGCAGGCCAGAATAATCAACGAATTTATAATTGTGGCTTTATGAGTAGAAGAAATTTCGTAAGAAACTTCACCATGATTTTTGCTGGTAGCATAAATAATAGACTGTGAAAAGCTTCTGGTTTCAAGGCTTTGCAGGCAATAATCGCTTTTTGTGTTTTGCCCAAAAGATAAAATATTTTCTGCTTTTATTTTTGCTTTAAGGGCCTGATTTTTTAAAAACTCGTAATATTTGTTATCATGATTAATTAGCGCTATGCCTTGTGGCTCTAAGCCAAGAAAAATTTCTGATTTTGCTAAAGCTATTTCATCTTCATTGTTAAAATTGCCAATATGGGCTGGCGCGATAGTGGTAATTATTGCTAAATGTGGGCGCGCTAATTTTGACAATGGCTCAATTTCTTGTAAATGATTCATTCCCATTTCAAGAATTGCAAATTCGGTATCGCGGGGCATGTTAGCCAGAGTAAGTGGCAGGCCAAAATGATTGTTGAGATTTCCAATAGTGGCATGCGTTTTTCCTTGTGCAGCAAAAGCAAGTTTTAGCATTTCTTTAGTGCCGGTTTTTCCAACGCTGCCGGTGATTGCAATAATTTTTGCGCTAGATTTTTTACGAGAAAATTCGGCTAATTTATAAAGTGCAACGAAGGTGTCTTGTACTAAGATTAGTTTTTTATCAGCGAGGTTTTCTTTTGCATCAGGTGATGATTGTGAGAATTTTGTAAATAGTATCGCATCGTGAATTAGCGCGACTTCACAGCCATTATTAAAAACTTGTTCAAGAAAATTATGCCCGTCGTTATTATCGCCTTTTAGCGCAAGAAATAAAGTATTTTTTAGCGCTTTACGACTATCAATCACAACTTCATTAACAACTATTTCCGATTCAAGATTGTGCTGCAGAAGCTCTTTTTCCAGGGCTTCAACTAAATCATGTTTTGTCCAGAGCATTTAATTATTTAAGTTTTTAATTTCGCTTTCGTCAAATCTTGCACCAAATTTTTGGATGATTTTTGAAGCAAGTAAATTGCCAAGTTTGCCAGATTTTTCAAGGGCAAAATTATTATTGATACCAAATAAAAAGCCAGCAGCAAAGCAATCTCCTGCACCAGTGGTATCAACTAATTGAGTAATTTTTTCGGCAGAAATTACAATAGAATTTTGATGAGAAAAAATAACGCAACCCTTCTCGCTTCTGGTTACAACAGCTAATAATTTTTTATTATGAGCAAATAAATCTTTTATTTTTTCAAAATTATTTTCTTCAATATTTTCGAATTCTAATAATTCTTTAATTTCATTTTCATTGGCAAATAAAATATCGAGATCATTGGCTATAAGCTCAAGAAAATCGCGCTTGTGGCGCGCCACACAAAATAAATCTGAAAGTGTAAAAGCAATTTTTACATGATTTTTTTTAGCTAAAGTAATTGCTTTTTTTAATGCCAAAATTGTTTCTTTTTGATCCCATAAATATCCTTCTAGATATAGGATTGACGCGCCTTTAAAAGCTTCTTCGCTTATGCTATTTGCGGCAATTTGAGAAGCGCAGCCAAGAAAAGTGCACATTGTTCTTTGGGCATCTGGAGTTACCAAGATAAATGATTTGGCCGAAATTTCGCCGGCAATTTTTTCGGTAATAAAATTTGGAGCAGAGGGTTTGTTAGCAACAAAATTGATGCCAATCTTTTCTAGTTCTGAGATAAATTTTTTACCAAAATCATCTACTGCAACTTTTCCAATGAAAGAGGCTTGGTTTCCTAGTTGTGCTATGGCAGCCATAGAGTTAGCAACAGAGCCGCCAGAGGTGATTTTTTCTGCTGGTAATTCTGATAATTTTTGTGCCATATCTTCGTTAATCAGCGACATTGAGCCTTTGATTAAAAAATTTTCTGCTAAAAATTCTTCGTCAACCTTACAAACTACGTCAACGATAGCGTTACCTATTCCAATAATTTGATTTTGCATTTAAAAACTTATTTATTTGTTGGTTAATAATATTTTTGAAAATTACGTTTTTTTAATTTCTTTAATTTTAATTTTGTCTTTAAAAACAGATTTTAATCTTGCCTCAAAGCCCCACGGGGCGTTGATAACAAATAATCCGCAGCTATGCATCTTATAAGAGGCGTCTCTCTTATCATCAAGAAAAATTATATGAGAAATTTCGCCAAATTTTAATTCGGACATTTCTTTATAAAATTTTTGTAAAATTTCTTGTTCGCCCTCTTTATTAATAATTGGGTGCCAAACTAGATAAATGCCGTGCGCAAAGCGTTTTTGTGCATCTTTTAAAGCGACTATAGTTTTTTCGTAATCAGCGCTGATAAGATTCTCGCCTTTTTCAAAAGCGGGATCGATTAAGATTAAGCCACGTTTTTCTAGGGGGGGCAGCTTCGATTTTAAAAGCGAAAAGCCATCAACATTTAAAGAGTGAAATTTTTTATTGCCGGCAAAATTGCGTTTTAGCAACGTAAATTCTTCTTTTTTTATTTCAGCAAAAATTGCATGATCTTGCGGCCGTAAGAAGTATTGAATAATATAAGGAGATCCGGGGTAAAATTTTATTTCAGTAAAATTTTTATAATTAGCTAGATTGTTTTTGTAATCAGTTTGAAAAAAATTAATTTTTGCAAGAATTTTTATATAGTTTAACAAGTTTAAATCGTTGAAATCGCGATTTTTTAAAAATGTTTGAACACCATCCGCGGCCTCTTTAGTCTTGGCTGCTTCCTCTGAATTTAAATCGTATTTTCCGCTGCCAGCATGGGTGTCGAGAACGAAAAATGGTGTTTCTTTTTCTTGTAATTTTTCGAGGCAAAAAATTAGCGCCACATGTTTGAATATATCAGCAAAATTGCCGGCGTGATAGAGATGGCGGTAGTTCATGAAAATATTTAACGAAGAAAATTGAGGCGCTAATGATTAAATTTAACTAAAAAACCAACCTGTAATCATATAATTTAGCAGCAAAATTGTGATGGATGCACCCACAACAGCATTGGTTGTAGCAGCTCCAACACCTTCGGCTCCGCCTTTTGAATTGTAACCAAAATAGCAACCCATTACCGAAATAATAAATCCAAAACAAGCTGCTTTTGTAAGGCCAGAGACAACATCTATTTGTTCTAAAAACTTGAAAGTGCTTGCTATATAAGGGCCGGGAGAGAATCCTAGATTATGCACACTCACTAAATATCCGCCCATTACTCCGATTATATCAGCAATTAAAACTAGCAAAGGTAGCATTAACAAGCCCGCTAAAACACGGGGTGCAATGAGGTATTTGAAGGGATTGGTAGAAAGTGTGCGCAAGGCATCAATTTGCTCGGTAACGCGCATGGTGCCAATTTCTGCGGCCATTGAAGCGCCAACGCGGCCAGCAACCATAAGGCCCGCGAGCACTGGCCCTAATTCTCGTGTAATTGATAAAACAACCACTGTGGCAATTGTGCTTTCGGCGTTAAAGCGCGAAAATCCAGAATAACTCTGCAAAGCCAAAACGGCGCCACTAAAGATGGCTGTAAGGCCCACAACGGGTAACGAAAAATAGCCAATTTGCATAAATTGGCGCAAAATAATGCGCGGATAAAATGGCGGCGTAAAGCAATGACGTATTGCAGTAAAAGTAAAAATAGCAATATCGCCAATCTTTTTTAAATTTGCTATAGTGAAGAAGCCTATTCTTTCTAGGATGAAGAGGATTTTTTCTATCATCTTTTATTAATTTTACTTGAAAAAAAATGTTAATTAATGATGATGCTAGCTTGTTGTAATTAAAATTCAAAACTATTAATTAGCTAACAGCTTCTAAGATTCTAACTTTTGGCACGAATTAATTGTGCTTGAATTAAAATTCATCAGATAACGCTGCCTACTTACATTTTACAGGCTTAACAATTATTTATTGTGCAAAAAATAGCATCAAAATATAGATCAATATTTGCGGTATTATTCTTGGCTTGTTTTGCATGCGCCTCAATTTTTCTTGCTACTCACAGCTTTTCTCACAAAGCTTCTTTTTTACAAAAATCAGAAAATTTTTTAAAGACAGGCTTATCTGCGGGGTCTGAATCTGTTTTTACTAACGAAGCAAACCATAGTGCCCCAAGCCATGATTTATCTCATTGTTCGCTATGTTTTCTTTCGGGTTTTCATAATAATATAATTTATTTAACCGCAATAGTTTTTGCTGCGACGGCATTCCATTTATTCTTAAATTGGCGTAAGTTTGATCGTACTAAACTAGCTTATCTCTCTTCTTCATTTTCTTCGCGTGCCCCACCTTTTGTTTCTTAAATTTTTACCTCGTAAATCTATTAAGAAGCAAAATATTTAAACATGAAAAAATACCTATTTTCGGTTGCGCAAATTGTGCAATTATTTGCATCAGCGGCAACTTTATTTATATTTGAAAGCAAAGCCAGCGCTGCTTCGTTGGCTGTTGAAGAATATGAAATTACAGCAAAAAAACTTAATGCCTCACGCAATAAATTATCTCCGAGCATTGGGGCGTCTACTTTCTCATTTACCAAGGAGGATATCGATAATTTGCCGCAAGGACAAGCTACATCCTTAAATCAAGTGCTACTAAGGGCTCCTGGTGTTGCGCAAGATTCTTACGGACAAATTCATGTGCGCAACGATCATGGTAATTTGCAGTACCGCATCAATGGTATCATGCTTCCAGAGGGTATTGGTGGTTTTGGGCAAACTCTCGATACACACTTTGCCGAGAGTATCAGCCTCATGACTGGTGCGCTTCCGGCGCAATATGGCTATCGCACTGCTGGCGTAGTTGATATTAAAACTAAAAGCGGCGCACTCAAGAATGGTGGGCGCTCCGAGGTGATGATTGGCGGATATGATACCACGCAATTAAGCCAAGAGGTGAGTGGCTCTGCCGGCAATCTTAACTATTACATTAATGGAACTTATTTACAAAATAGTCGCGGAGTAGAGTCTGCAACTAAAGATCGCGCGGCTTTGCATAACGATACTAGGCAGGATAAAGTTTTTGGATATTTTTCTTATTTACTCGATGCGCAAACCAAGGCCAGTTTAATTGTGGCCAATGCGGATAATAATTTTCAGATTCCAAATAACCCAAATCAAGCGCCGGTTTTCACTTTAAATAACGCCGGAAACGTTTCTTCGTCAAGCTTAAATCAAAAGCAATCAGAGAGTAACACCTACGCAATCGCTGCTTTGCAAGGTGTTAGCAATTTAGAAATAGATTATCAATTTGCTGCTTTTGTTAGGCGCAGCAATGTAAAATATCGTGGCGATGATGTTGGTGATTTGGTTTTTAACGGCGTCGCTTCTGATATTGATAAAACTAGCTCTGTCACTGGTTTGCAAGCAGATTTCAGTTATGATTTAAACAGCAAAAACACGTTGCGTTCAGGATTTATGCTTACTAACGAGCTAGTAAAAAGTTATAACAGCAATGCGGTTTTTTTGGTTGATGATGATGGAAATCAAACCGGCTTTGACGCTGTACGCATTAACGAGAAGGGTTCAAAGCGCTCTCACGCCTACGGGTTTTATTTACAAAACGAGTGGAAGGCGCTAAAAAAATTAACCATAAATTATGGTGCAAGATTTGATGTTTCTCGTTCTTATGTTAATGCTAACCAGCTTAGCCCAAGGCTTGGTGCGATTTATAATTTATCAGAAAATACTAAATTTCACGCTGGATATTCGCGTTATTTTACTACGGCGCCAAATGAATTAGTTTCAACTTCAACCTTATCATTATATCAAAATACCACCAATGCTTCAAATAGCCAAATCAATGACCCCGTAAGGCCAGAGCGCACAAATTATTATGATATTGGGGTTTTGCATAAACTAACTTCTCATATAAATATTGGCTTGGATGGTTATTATAAAGATATTCGCAATGTGCTTGATGAAGGGCAATTTGGTCAATCTTTAATTTCTACGCCATTTAATTATGCGCAGGGAAAGGCCTATGGCGTTGAGTTCACCGGTGATTATAAAAAAGATAATTTTTCATCCTACATAAATTTATCTTGGCAAGAAGTGCGGGCAAAAAAAGTAATTTCTGGACAACATTTGCTTGAAGATGATGAGTTAAATTATGTGAATAATCATTATGTAAAACTTGATCACGATCAGCAAGTCACGGCTTCTGCGGGTTTGACCTATATTTGGAAGCAAACTAAATTTAGTGGTGACGCAATATTTGGCAATGGTTTGCGTAAAGGCTTCGTAAATAAAGAGCGTCAGGCAAGTTATGCGCAATTAAATGGCGCGGTATCCCGTGATTTTATTTTGCCGATAATCGAGAAATTTAATTTGCGTTTTTTAGTTATAAATTTACTCGACCGCAATTATCAGATTCATGATGGATCTGGCATAGGAGTAAGGGCCCCGCAATATGCCTTGCGCAGAACGGGATACATAATTTTTAGTAAATCGTTTTGATTAAGATTATCTAATTAATTTTTTATCTTGCTGCGGATAAATTTTAACGCGTTAAATCTTTAAATTAGCGATATAATTAACATCTTTTTGCGATATTAACAAATTTATTTTTTATGAATTTTATCCTGCAGTTACTTGATATAGTTAGGCTTGGCGGCTTTGCAATTTATCCATTATTTTTATTAGCAATTTTTTCTTTGGCATTAATTTGTGATAAAATTTTATTCTATAGAAAAATAGCAATATTGCCCCAGGGCTTGATAAATCTAGTTGAAACCTATGACTTCTCATGGGAAATATTAAAAACTGAATTACAAAAACTAAGCGAAAAAAATTGCTATCGTAAATTTTTTTTAGTGATTTTAGAGAATAAAAAAAAGCCATTATGGTGGCTAGAATCAAGATCTGCAGATGAGGCAAAATTAATCGAAAAACAATTTGCTGGCGGATTATGGATTCTAGAAACAATCGTTACCGCCGCGCCATTACTAGGATTGCTTGGCACCATTATCGGCATGATGGATTCTTTTAAATTAATCGGTTCTGCAGGATTACTTAACGTGCACGGCTCGGATGGAGTTACGGCCGGAGTCGCTCAGGCATTGATTGCAACTGCTATTGGTATTTTTATCGCCATTTATTCTTTGTTTGCGTTTAATTATTTTTCGCGCAAACAAGATCAGGCAATAGACGAGCTAGAGCGCCTAGGCACAAGAGTTCTCGATCATATAAAGCTTGATACCAATTCACAAAAAATATGAAACTCAAAAGATTGCGACAATCTAAGCGCGGCAAAATCGAGATCATTCCGATGATCGACATCATGTTTTTTTTGCTGGCAACTTTTATGTTGGCGTCGCTAACCATGCAGCATCTCGATATTTTGCCGATTAATCTTTCGCAAGGAAAAGCCGCGCCAATGCAGCACGACGATAAAATAATTCTAACAATTAGCGAACAAAACACCTACCTGATAAATAAGCAGCCCGTAGCGCTAGATAAACTGCAGCAAAATCTTCAGCCATTATTACAAGGTGAAAATAAAACCGTAATTATCGCTTCTGATAAAAATGCTTTACAAGGCGCAGTTACGCAGGCAATGCTGCGGGCAAGGCTTGCTGGGGCAGAGCATTTTTCTATTGTGATAAAAAATTAACCTATGAAATTTCCCTTTGTAAGTTTTTTAATGGCGATAGCAATATGGAGTTTTTTTATTGTAATTTTATTTTGTTTTCAAAATTTAGAAACAAATAACGAAATTGGTTTAGAGGTTGAGGCGTCTATGGTTGACGATATTTCTCGATTATCGAGTAATAAAAATAATTTACATAAAGATCTAAAGCAAAATACAAAAAATACAGAATTAAAATCGCAAGAAAATGAGTTATTGCCTAGCGAAGAGCATCTTGCTAAATTAAAAGAAAGTGAGTTTTTGTCAGAAGAAAAAAATAGTGCCAATTCAGATGTTTCTAAGGCGAATAAAGCCGCTACTATTGCAGCTCGAGTACTGCCAGAAATTCCTGAAGATTTACGCCAAGAGGCTTTCGACAGTTATGCTATTGCGCGTTTTCATATAGCTGCCGATGGTTCTTTTGTTGTTGAATTGGTGAAGCCTTGCAACAATCCGCGTTTAAATAAGTTATTGTTGCAAAGTTTGCGCAAATGGAAGTTTGTTTCAGCTAGATCGGCCGGCGCCCCTATCGCATCTATTCGCGATATAAAAGTTAATTTTAGGGTTGAATAAATTTTTTATGAATAATAGAAATGGCTCCAGCACCTAAGTGCTAATTTTTTTAGACAAAAATATTATAAAATAATTTATGGATCATAAACCATACAAGCGTGGGTCTCAAGAGCAAGCTGCATCTGGAGGTAATGCGTCTCAAGAAGGAGTTGCATTTAATGCAATTGAAGGTAATTCTGTTTTTTATCCAACAAGTTTTGAGCACGCAGTGGTCGCAGAATCGCAATCGCCTTTTTCCCCAAGACTTGACGATTCAAATCTTGGGGCGATGAGTTTTGATTCGCCATTTTCTCCAGGAGGCGCTGCAGCGGAAGGTGATTCTGATGATATGACGCCAACACCGATGGAAGTTGATGAGGGCAGGGGCTCGCCAGCAGCAAGGGCAAGGTTAGAAGCTGTAACTATAGAACCAAGAGGTCGGTTGCCAGCCACAAGCGTTCTAGATACAAGTGTTCCAGCTGCAGTGTTAGCGACAAGAAGAAGGATTGGGCGTGGACCAGCGCCTCATACACGACCAGCAGAAGCAAGAAGAAGATTATCAGCGCTTGATAGCCAAGAATCAGCATTTGATAGGCAAGAAGAAGTTGGCGCTAACTCAGAGGAAGACCGCAACGAATCTGCTAGAAGATTGAGGCCTCGCAACGAAGACGGAGAACGCTAATGCCAAGCTTTAGCGAAACCAAAATATTTAGCTATTCGGCACATCAAATTCATGCATTAGTAATGGATATCGAGAAATATCCAGAATTTTTACCATGGTGTCGCCAGGCTAAAATTATCAAACGAGATGCCGGCGGCATTGTTATTGCTGATCTACTTATCAATTTTAAAAATTTCTTTGAAAAATATCGCTCTGAAGTAACTCATAAAAAACAAGACGAAGATTATTTTATTGAAACGCGCGCAATAGAAGGCCCATTTAAAAGCTTCTCTAGTAGATGGAAAATTAACGAATTGGCACAAAATAAATGTGAGGTAGAATTTTTTATCGAGTTTCAATTTAACTCTTTTATCCTCGAAAAAATGATTGGCGGCATTTTTGAAAAAGCGGCATTAAAAATGATGAAGTCTTTTGAGAGTAGGGCGCAAGAGCTATTTGCAAAATAGCCAAAATTGGTGTTAAAATAATTTAAGCGCTTAGGTTGTTGTTTGATTGAAGTGCATCAGCCGTAATAACTTGAGGATTTGTGCCGCATAAATTAATTTGCATCGGCAATATCACCATTGTTTTACCCTTATTATGTAAGCGTCGCTGCATAATATAAGCAATGTGGTTATATAAAAATTGGGTAAAAACATTCTCATTATCAAAAATAAATTTTGTGCCAAAAAATGTTGTATTTGGATAGTCTTTAATTACTCGATCAGTAAGCTGCGAAAGCTTTTCTGCGATGTCGGTGCCATATCCAACATAAGATTTAGCAAAGCGGCCATTGGCGTTGCAATAGTTGCGATATTTGCGCAAAGTAGATTTAGTTTTGCGACGCATTTCGCGCCATTTTTTTTCTTCGCTAAAAATATTAGAATCTAGCTCGCCCACTGTTACGAAGATGAAGTTCTTGAATATTCCAGGGAATAATTTTTTAATTTGCAGCAAACAATTCATGCCGCTACCAAAGGTTTGATCAAGGATTATCGCGGCCGTAGGGGCGTTTTTATCAACTTTTTCTTCGATTAAAATGCATTCGGCGATGTTTTCGTAATCGGCAAATTGTAATTCGCTTTGTTCTAGCGAGGTTTTTAGGCGACGATACAGGCGTTTAACCACAAAGCCAACGCCAATAAATATCGAAGTGATTAATATTGTTATCCAGCCGCCTTCATAGAATTTTTCAAAAATAGTAATTGCTAAAATGCCGGCGCACACAACAAAGCCAAGTAGGGCCACAACAAATTTGCGACGCCATTTTGGTTTTTGACGATGTCGCGCCCAATAAATTAAAAGGCCAAGCAGCGACATCGAAAATGTAATGAATACGTTGATACTGTATAATACCACAAGAATTCTTACGATGCCGCCAGTAATAATAAGGGTTGCGATCGCTGCAATCGACATAAAAATAATGCCATTTTTAACCACTAGCCTGCTCGAAAGCGAACTGAAAGACTTTGGCATCCACTCGTCAGAGGCCATGTTGGCAATAACCTGAGGACCAGCAAGCAAGCCAGAGTTAGCGGCAACTAAAAGCAGGCCAGTTTCTAGCATTAAAATAATTGGTACAATAATTGGCCCTAGCTCTACTCCGCCAAGCGACCAGGTTTCGGTGATAATATAAAATACCGAGGCGTTAAGGGTTTGCCCTTCGGTTTTGCTAACTCCCCATAATAAATAGAGAAAAATAATGCCTGCAGCCATAAATGCCAAAGAGATAGCCAGCATCAACATTGTGAGTTTTGCAGTTTTAACGCGTGGTTCAGAAAGAGTATTTACGTTATTTGAAACGGCTTCGAGACCAGTATAGGTGCCGCCTCCCATCGAAAATGCCTTCAAAAATAGCGAAATTACAAATAGCAAACCGGCAGTTTCGCCAAGGTTTTGTGATTCTTCGGCCGCTTTAGGCACAAGCTCTGAAAGGCCGTAGCGATGAGCAAAAATTCCATAAAATATTAAGGCAACGTGAGTAATAATGAAGCCAAGAAAAATCGGCATCAAAAATTTAATCGACTCTTTCATGCCGCGCAAATTAAGGAACGCCAGCAAAATAACCAACAAAATAGCGGTAAAAATTTTTAATCCCTGAAATTCTAGCGGAAAAAAACTAAACATTGCATCAATGCCGCTGGCCACCGAAATAGAAATTGTAAGAACGTAATCGATAATAAGCGCAGAGCCAGAAACCAGGCCAGCATAAGGCCCAAGCAATCTTGTGGCAACGCGATAACCACCACCGCCACCAGGAAAAAGTTCGATAACTTGAGTGTAAGCGTAAGAGATGATAAATACTGTGAAAGCGGTAGCAATCGCTAGATAAATAGCGAGTTCTTCATGAGTTCCTAGTGCTAAAAATGCCTCTTCGGGGCCGTAGCATGAAGAAGAAATTCCATCTGCGCCAAGGCCAACCCAGGCCATAAAGGCAATCAACGAAAGGCTCTTGCGAGTTTCTGTGTCGAAGGGGTCGCGTGGTTTTCCAAGCAGAAAATTTCTGATCCTGATTAACATTATTTGACTTTATGCATGAATTCTCGAATTAGCTCGGAAGACTTTTCTCCTCTTACTTTTTCGATTCCAGAGGAAATATCGATCATCTTTGCGCCCGTTATTTTTAAGGCTTCATCGATGTTGTTGATATTTAATCCTCCTGATAAAAACCAATTTTTTTGGCAAGAAAAATTTTGTAAAATATTAAAATCAAAAGATTTTCCTGAACCGCCATTGATATTATCGAAAAGAAAAATATCAACCAAATCAATAAAATCAATGCTTTGTTCTAAGTCGTTTTTTGTGGCAATAGAAAAGGCCTTAATAATTTTAATTGCTGGAAAAGATTTTTTGATTTCTAAAACGCGCCCAATATCTTCATTGCCATGCAGTTGAAGATATTGGGGCTGTAGGTTAGAAATGATATTTTGTAGTAGATTAAAATCTGGATTTACAACAACGGCAACCTTAGAAATATGCGATGGAATTATTTTAGAAAGCTCAACAGATTGCGCTACGGTAACGTTGCGCGGCGATTTATCGTAAAAAATAAAGCCAATAAAATCGGCTTTATTTTCAATTGCACTTTGCAGAGATAATTTTTCTTTAAAGCCGCATAGCTTGACTTTCATGAGTCTAGCTTAAAGTTTAAACCCCGGAGGAAGCGGCATGCCACTAGTTGCGGCCTTAATTGAACTTGCAGAGCCTTCATCCATTTTGTTTTTTGCATCATTGAAGGCAGCGATAATTAAATCTTCCAAAACTTCCTTCTCTTCTTGCTTCATTAAAGCATTGTCAATCATGATTTTTTTTGCAACACCAGCGCCAGTGATAAAAACCTTTACCATTCCTGCGCCCGAGACGCCCTCGAACTCTTTTAATGCCAAATCATCTTGGATTTTTTGCATTTTCTTTTGCACTTCTTGTGCTTGTTTCATTAAGGTTTTGATATCCATATTTTTATTTTAAACGTTGAATCCGATTGTTTTGAGAGCGCTACGTAGCTTGTAGCGCAAGACCTGACTCATTCTTCTAAATAAGCCAGATTTGTCAACATTTTCCTTTGCAAATAGTGAATATTCGAGAGTTTTATAGTTTTTAATCTCGATCTTCATTGTTGCAATTTTTGCGCCTTTGGCTACGGGGGCGTAAATTGGCCCAAGATAATTAATTTTTACTTTAATATTTTCGAGTTGCTTTTCGGCGGGCACATTTACCGAAATCTCTTGATTTGGCGCTACTTCTACCTCGTTTTTATTGCCCATCCACATTTTTAATTTTGCAACTGGCTGGTCTTTTTCAAAAAGCGTAAGTTTTTTATATTCTTCAAAACCGTAATCAAACAATTCTGTAATTAGGGCGGCGCGCTGTTTAGGGGTTTGCACCTTGTTAACAACTGCAACCAGGCGACGATTATTTCTCTTTACGCTAGCCACTACGCCGTAAGCGCCGTCGCCGGTATAGCCGGTTTTTCCACCAACTACGCCATCATAGTTTCTTTCTAGCAGTGGGTTGTGATTAGATTGCGTAATCGAGCGATAAGTAAATTCTTTGATAGAAAGATAAGGCGCAAATTGTGGAAAATCTTGATAGATGTGCGAAATTAAAGTTCCAAGATCGCGCAAACTCATGTAATGCCCGTTTTCATTGAGACCATGAGGATTTTGAAAATGGCTGTTTTTTAATCCAATTTCTTTAGCTTTAATATTCATTAAGGCGACAAATTTTTCGATACTGCCAGCAGAACTTTCGGCTAGCGCAATCGAGGCATCGTTGCCCGAAACCGCCAGTAATCCTTTGAGTAAATCTTCAATCGAAACCACGTCGCCATAGTTTAAAAACATGCTTGAGCCACGTTTTTTGCGGGCATCATTACCAATTAAACATTGATTGCTAAGGTTGAGGCGCCCTTGACTTATTTGATCAAACAACACATAAGCCGTCATGATTTTTGTCATTGAAGAGGGGGCGAGGCGAGTATCGGCATTTTTTTGCAGCAAAACTTCTTTAGTGTCGTGATCCATTAAAAAATAATAATCAGCCTTAGCTAAAATAGGAAATTCTTGCACCGAAAAGCTATTGGCATTAGTCGAGCCGCAAAAAAATGCAGCAAAAATAAGAGTTAAGAATATCGAGTTTTTCATTTAATTTTACTGTGTTTTGGGTGAGGCTGCGGCATTGGTAACTATAGCCATCCCTTTATTTTGAGCAGCGCCACTGGCACTATTATTAGAAACATTTTGCTTGATAACTTGCAACGCAATGGCTTTTTTGATTTGATCATCTAGCTCTGGTGCTTTCTCTGCCTTTTCAACATAGGTGCCGCTCTTTACTTTTTCTTCTTTTACAAAAGAAGAATCTTCGCCAAAAATTTTTGCAAGTTTTTGTTGTTTTTTTAACTGTTTTTGTTCTTTGATTATAATCTTGCTGAACTCTACATCTTCAATGCTTCGCGACCTTATTAAGCTATCAATATTTTTTTGCAGAATGTTATTTCCTGCTAAAGAATATCTTTTGTCGTTTAATGTAGAAGCTACCCCATAATAATCGCGTTCAGGAATTTTAATTGTGTCAAATTCTAGTCCCGAAACCACAAAGGGCGGGCTAAGTTCTGTGTTGTAAATTAGATCGAACATGTCGTCGGGCAACTTATTTTGTCCTGCGGCCTTTGCGGCAGTAATGGTTTGCTCGTTAGGAGAAAAATCTTCTACCCGCTTGAGTGAAAATTTTGTAGTATCAACTGCCGCCGAAGAATATTGCGCAGACCCAGAAACTCCTAGCAATTCGTTGGGGCTGGCGAAGCTTCCGCCAGTAGCTTGTCGCGGTTTTATAGCAGCCGCATCTTCAGAAAAATTATTAGGCGGCGGCGGAGGTAAGCGTTCGGCATTAATTTTGGCCACATCGGCGCCAAATTTTTTCTGAAAGGCCATGTTGCTTTTTTTTTGCACAACGTCATCAGAGCACGAGGATAAAGCGCCAAACACTAATAATAAAAAAAAGACGTTTCGAGTCATTATTTATTTTTTACAATAATTGCTTGATGCCCCGATTTTGTAAGCTTACTAACCATTGCTGCAGCTTTTTGCTTGTTAGAAAATGGTCCAATTAAAACACGATAAACAGTTTTATTATTGCTTTGAGCCTCTTCTATCTTGATATCAGAAGGTTTGGCGGCAAATTTTTCAACCTTCGCTAAAGAATTTTTAGCATGTTGCAACACGCTAAACGAGCCGGTTTGCACAAAAATACCTTTTTGTTTTTGAGTAATTGCAGCTTCTTGAGTGCTTGCAGCAACCGTAACAGGCAAGCCTTTATCGCTTTTGCTAAGATTATATTCTATATTTTGATCTTTATTTTTTGCGCTATTTCCTGCAGTTAAAATATCGGCTTCGCTAATTTCTACAGACTGCGAAACGCTATTTCTTTGAGGATCAACCGGTAGCTGCAAAGTATTTTTAATTGCTTCAGAAGATTTTGCGCTAGAATCAAGATTGCTATATTTGTTATTCGCAACTTGTTGATCAGTCGGCTTGTCAGACTTGCGTGGCTGCGCTTGAATTTTTTCTTCAGAGAGATTTCCTTGGGCTGCCAAAGCTTGCATGTTTAGTTCTGGCGTTCGCATTTGCACGTTATGAGGATTGCCCTCTAAATCAACAATACGCAACTTAGCTTGTTGCGGCGACTGATTACAAGCAGCAAGGCCAAACAGCGTTAATAACAAAAATATTCTGAAAGAAAATCGCATATTTTAATCTCTTAAGGGTTTAATTTTCAGCATCTTGCTGCGAAAATAAATTTTGCTATAAAATACGTCACAAAAATTTATTTTTTTATACAGCATTAATTAATAATTTGTACAAAAAAACAAGATAATTTCTACCTCGTTCTGCCATGCTGTTTTCCGGCAGCTTGTTCTTGTGCTTCAACCATACTAACCCAAAATCCACGATTAGCGCGCTTATTGATAATTTGCGCCGATTGAATTAAATAAGTAAGCTTCTGTCCTAAAATCACCGAGGTCCAAAAGCCAACTGGTTTTACTATATCAACAATTTTTACTTCGGCTAATTCGGCCTTTTCTTTTTGTTGTTGTTCAGAAGGAATTAATTCGTAGCTTTGGTCTTGTTCTGGCGCCGATCTGCCAATTTTATTAGCCCTGACCGCAGAATGCGCTTTAGGAATTTCATCTAATTTACGCAATAATTCTTCATCCTCTTTGATAAATTTTTTGATATCTTTTTTAAAAATTTCTGCAGTTTCTTTTGATTTATCGTAAACTATTCTTGCAATAAAAAATAAAAATGAAAATAGCAGTCGAGCCAATATAATCAACGCCAAAACAGCAATAAAAGTTGCTAAAGGCAGAGGTATTTTATGTAATGTTAAAAATTCAATCATAAGTTATTTACAAATTTCTTTAAGTTTAGCATAAGCCTGAGCAAAGCCAATCAAAGAATAGGTGTCGTTAGAAATTTTATTATCGCGGGTAGTTCCTACAATTGTCACTTCCTCACTTTTTTGCATTTCTTTTATTATGTCAATATCATCATTGCTATCATTGGCCCAAGCAAGAGACATATATGGAAATAAATAGAATTTTTTTGAGCCAAAAGACATTTCAATATCAGAGGTTGGTTTATAAATATAACCAGACGAAACACTAACTTCATCAGAATCATTTAGCAAATTCGTTACTAATAAATAAGGCTCGCCACGATGTAAAAAATTGCCATCAATCTTAATTGGAATTGATACGGCATAGCATATTACATTATCGCCGCGGTTGCTTTTAAAGACGCTCCAATCTTTAAATTCTGCCTGCAAATCTTTAGAATGGGCACTCGCGGTGGTTATTACACAAAATTGAGCAAGGCAAAAAAATAGAGGTAAAATTTTGCGACTTAAGTTATTTGGCCGAATAATCATTGCAAGAAGCGGTTTTATAAAAAATATTTTAGAAAAAATCACCATAATATTGACTTTTTTAGTTTTTAATTGATAATCGCCACCTTCAAATTTTTAGCAATTGCAAAATATTTTATTTATAATGTCAGCAGAAAAAATGTCAGGCGTAGAATCAGCGCAACATTTAGAAAATCACAATGCCAATTTGGGCCAAGTAGCAGAGCATGCGGCCGAGTCGGCGCCACATGCTGAACATACTCCTTTGAGCCAATTTGAAGTCAAAAAAATCTTCGAATTACACTTTGGTTCAATCGATCTAAGCCTTACAAATTCGGCGCTTTTCATGATTATTGCTACTGCATTTGCAATTTTATTTTTGCATTTTGCTACTAGAAAAAAATCACTAATTCCATCAAAGTTACAAGTAATTGCTGAAGGAATATATAATTTTGTGATCGATATGGTCAAAAATAGTATCGGCAATGAAGGTAATAAATTTTTCCCATTGGTTTTTAGTTTGTTCACCTTCATTTTAATCTGCAATATTTTAGGGATGACGCCTTACTCGTTTACGGCAACAAGTCAGGTAGCTGTAACTCTGTCTCTTGCAATGCTTTCTTTTACCGCGGTTACAATTTTTGCAATTTGGCGCAACGGATTACTAGGTTTTTTCCACATGTTTTTGCCAAGCGGCGTGCCACTCTGGATGGCTCCAATTATATTTTTCATCGAGTTTTTTTCATTCTTAATTCGTCCAATTACTCTTTCGGTTCGTCTTTTTGCGAACATGGTTGCGGGCCACGTATTGCTTAAGGTGGTGGCTGGTTTTATAATTTCTCTTGGCGTAGTTTTTGGTGCTCTGCCATTCTTATTCAGCATCATCATGATAGGCTTCGAAACCTTTGTTGCCGTGCTTCAAGCTTATATTTTTGCAATTTTAGTTTGTGCTTATTTGGGCGAGGTAACAAGAGCTCATTAATTAAGCGGAGTTGTTGTCGATGAAAAAGAAATAGTGAGTGATAAATAAAAAGACGAGAAGACATACAGAATTAAGGTGACAAACCTTATTCCTTTTCGTCAGAATTATTTGTTATTCACTGTATATTAACTTTAAATTTTATAAAAATGGAATTAGTAGCTATTAAATATATCGGCGTTGGATTATGCTCAATCGGCATGGCTGGCGCGGCAATTGCAATCGGAAACATCTTTTCTGGCTTTTTTAACAGCTTGGCAAGAAATCCTGCTGCATCTAGCAAAATCGAAAAATACATCTATATCGCTGTAGGTCTTGCTGAGGCGATGGGTATCTTTGCAGTACTTCTTGCTTTCTTGATTTTATTCTCGAAGTAATTTTAAGAACCCGTCTATTTGCTTTTGAAAATAAAGGTTTAGGCGGGTTTTAAGATCGTTGGTTATTAAGTTCTTAATCTTTTAACCTGAATTAAATTTACACCAAGAAAAACTATAACTAAATAGAATAAGTTCATGTCTTAAAATGCGTCAGCGTATCCCCGCAGGGGATATAACGTGATGCATTTTAAGACATGAACTTATTCTATTTAGTTATAGTTTTTCTTGGTGTAAATTTAATTCAGGTTAAAAGATTAAGAAAATTTATTTATATTTATGCCTCAGTTTGATTTTACAACTTATAGCGCGCAAATTTTTTGGTTTAGCATTTGCTTTTTTGTGCTTTATTATTCTATGGCAAAAGTTATTTTGCCCAGAATTCGTGGCATTATAGCAGATAGAAAAAATGTTATCAGTGATGATCTTTTGTCAACTTCATCGCTTAACGAACAAGCCGACTCTACCAGAAGCAAAACGGATGAAATTTTGCTTGCTGCAGATATTAAATATAAATCTGCAATCGATGAGGCAGTTAAAGAAGCGGCCAAGCGCAAAGAAAAATCAATCGAAGATTTTAAAAATACCGCTGAAAAATTGATTGAAAAATCGCAAGCTGAAATAGAAAAAATGATTCAAGGTACTGCCGCTCAAAATAAAGAGGCTGTTGATAATTTAGTTACATTAACACAAAATAAACTTTTTAATTCTTAAACTATATGTTCGACGAAAGATTTTGGTTGGCGATTGCATTTTTAAGCTTTGTTGCATTAATTATTAAGCATGTTGCGCCAATTATCACTAAGCAGCTTGATGCTAAATCTAAGCAAATTGCAGAAGAGCTTTTGGCGGCAAAAGAAATGAAAGAAAAGGCCGAAAAAATGTTGGCGGCTAGCGAAGCGCGTTATCAAGAGGCGATCGGTTTTTCTAAGCAAATTATTCAAGATTCTTCGCTAGAGGCGCAAAAATATTTTGATGAGGCCATGAAAATAGCTGAAGTTGAGATTTCTAAAAAAATGGTTGCGGTCGAGAATCGTATTAAGCAAGAGCAAGAAAGAACGGTGCGTGAAATCAAAATTAAAATCATTGATTCGGCCTTGCAGGCAGTGCAAAGCAACCTCAATAATGTTGAAAAAACACAGTCTGCCCACTTGGTTAAAAGGGCAACTGACGACATTAGTAAATTGGTGCATTAATTTCTAAGCTTTTAAAAAAGCTTTCTTCCATTTCTATAAATATGAAATTCACTCTTTCTTGGCTTAAGCAATATCTTAGCAGCGAAGCTACGCTGGAGCAGGTTTGCAGCACTCTTACTGATATTGGTCTTGAGGTTGAATCTTGTGAAGATCAGGCAAAATCACTCTCGATATTTTCGGTTGCAAAAATTATTGAGACAAAAAAACACGAAAATTCTGATAAGTTAAAAATCTGTCAAGTTGAAGTGGCTGTTGATGGTAAGCCAAATCAAATTTTACAAATTATTTGCGGCGCTGCTAATGCGCGTAGTGGTTTAAAGGTTGCTTATGCCCAGATTGGCGCGGTTATTCCAGCTAATGGCATGGTAATAAAAAAGGCAAAAATCGCCGGAATCGAAAGCAATGGAATGCTTTGTTCGGCCAAAGAATTAGGGCTTGGAGATGCCGATGAAGGCATTATCGAAATTGATGAAAAATTTGTTATAGGAACAAAAATTACTGAAGTTTTTGATAAAAATGATGCGATAATCGAGATTAACGTAACGCCAAATCGCGGAGACTGTCTCGGTGTTTATGGAATTGCTCGCGACCTTGCTGCAACTGGCTTGGGAGAGTTACAAAAATTTTCTATTACAAAAAAGCCATCGCAATTTCCATTGTCAATTGTGGTAAAAAATTACGCTCCAGAGGTTTGTAATTTTGCTGCCTTTCGCCATATTAAAAATATTAAAAATTGCGAATCGCCAAAGTGGCTAAAAGATAAGCTGGCATCAGTTGGAGCTAATTCAATTTCGGCTGTTGTTGATGTTACAAATTATGTAATGCTTTGTTTAAATCGCCCAATGCATGCCTATGATGCCTCTAAAATCAAGGGTGCGTTACATATTCGTTTGGCGCGTCTTGGCGAAGAAATTATTTCATTAAAAAACGAAGAGCATATCTTGGATGAAAATATGCTGGTGATTTCTGATGACGAAAAGGCGCTTGGAATAGCTGGTATTATTGGCTCGTTAAGTTCTGCGTGCGATTTAATAACCACAGAAATTTTGCTAGAAGCGGCATATTTCAATCCTGTTTCGGTGGCTACAACTGGTCGCGCTTTAAATATTTTATCCGATGCGCGCTACCGCTTTGAGCGTGGAGTTGATGCGGCTTCATGCGAGCAAGGAATTGATTTGGCAACGCAATTAATTCTAGAGATTTGCGGTGGTGAAGTTAGTGAAACAAAAATTATTGCGGGCAAGGAAATAGCCACAAAAAAAATTGAATTCGATTTAGCTTTAATAAAAAAACGAACCGGTCTCGAAGTGGCGCAAGAAGAGGTTGCTACTATTTTGCAGAAGTTAGAATTTTTGCCAGAAAAAATTTCTACTGATAAATTTTTAGTTACAGTTCCGTCTCATCGTCACGATGTAGAAGGTCAGTGCGACTTGGTTGAAGAGGTAATCAGAATTTATGGTTATAACAAAATTCAGCCTCAAAAACTAGATATTACTCCAGCAAAATTTGCTGTTGATATATTTGATAAAGCCAGAGCGGTATTGCTTGCAAGCGGCTTTACCGAAAATATCAATTGGTCGTTTTGTGACCATAATTTAGTAGAAATTTTTGCGCAAACTAAATCACAACTTACGTTGGCTAATCCAATTAGCGCCGAGCTTGACCACATGCGGCCCAATTTATTAATTGGCTTAATTCAATCATATCAAAAAAATTATTTGCGTAATTTTAGCAATAATTCATCTTTTGAAATTGGAAAAGTTTTTACTGATATCGACGAAAAATCGCAAAGGCTTATGATTAGCGGCTTGCGCGCTGCAAAAAACAAAGAACAAAATCATTACAACGATCAAAGAGATTTTGATATTTTTGATGTAAAAAAAGATTTATTTGATGTTATCGAGGTTTTTGGTTTGAAGGGCTCAAGCCTGCAAATTAGCGCTATAGAGGCTCCTAAATATTATCATCCACATCGCTCGGCTACATTAAAATTAGGAAAAAATATTGTCGGATATTTTGGAGAAATTCATCCAAAAATTACAAAAACATTCGGTGTTAAAGTTGCGCTAAATGTTTTTGAAATTTTTGTTGATGCTTTGCCACAAGGCTTTGCGCAGCAAAAATCAGTAACAAAAAAATCTTTTGTGGCTAACGATCTTCCTATGGTAGAGCGTGATTTTGCCTTTTTAATAGATAAAACGCAGACCATTGGCGACCTCATCAAGACTATCGAAAATTGCGATAAGCAGTTAATTAAGCAGGTGGATATTTTTGATATTTATAGCGGCAAAAATATTGAAGATAGTAAAAAATCTATTGCGCTACGCACCCTAATTCAGCCGCTTGAAAAGACATTAACCTCGGAAGAGATTGAGGTATTGAGTAAGAAAATTATTGATACGGTGATTAAGGCGCACGCAGCGCAATTGCGCTAATTTTTTAATTGCGCTTCAGATTTTTACAATCCAAATTTCTTTACTAAAACCTCGGCAATTTGCACCGCATTTAGCGCTGCACCTTTGCGTAAATTATCAGCCACAACCCACATTGCCAAGCCATTTGCGACAGTTTCGTCTTTGCGTAAACGTGAAACAAAAACAGCATCTTTTGCTGCAGATTCAATCGGTGTAATAAATTGATTTTCTTTGGGATTGTCAATTACTAAAACCCCATCAGATTTTTCTAGCGCGCGTTTTGCTTCTTGCACAGAGATTGGTTTTTCAAATTCAACATTGATAGATTCGCTGTGAGCCACAAACACCGGAACCCTTACGCAAGTAGCAACCACCTCAATTTTTTCATCAAGAATTTTTTTGGTTTCAACGCGCATTTTCCATTCTTCTTTGGTGAAGCCGTCATCCATAAAAGAATCGATTTGCGGGATTACGTTAAAAGCGATTCTGCGACTGAATTTTTTTGGTGGCAAAAATTGATTTTCGTAGATTTTTTTAGTGGAATTGAAAAGTTCATCCATCGCTTCTTTTCCTCCGCCAGATACTGATTGGTAGGTTGAAACAACGACGCGTTTAATTTTTGCTAAATCGTGAAGTGGCTTTAAGGCAACAACCATTTGAATTGTAGAGCAATTTGGATTAGCGATAATGTTAGATTTTGTATAACCAGCAATTGCTTCGGGGTTTACTTCAGGAACTATTAAAGGCACGTTTGGATCCATGCGAAAATGCGAAGTGTTATCGATAACTACGCAACCTTGCGCTGCGGCCCTTGGAGCATGAATTGCCGACACTGCGCCACCAGGAGAGAATAAGGCAATTTTGGTGCCGGTAAAATCGTAATCTTCTAAAACTTGAAGATCTAAATCTTTGTTGCCATAGCTAACTTTTTTGCCGATTGAATTGGCAGAAGCGAGCGCCACAACTTCATCGGCAGGAAAATTTCTTTCTGCTAAAATGTTTAATATTTCGCGGCCAACATTGCCAGTTGCGCCAACGACAGCGATTTTTCTTCTAGACATTTTTGTAAGTTTATTGTTTATAAAGAGGTTTATAAAGAAGCGTTAAGGCGGCGTAATTATAGCATCAATCAACTTTTCAAGTAAAGTAAAATGACAAAAAAATTTTTTATCATTGCCGGAGAAGCTTCTGGCGACGTGCTTGGGGCTAAATTAATTAACGAAATCAAGAAGCAATTCTTAGTTAAAAACGAAGCAGTAGAATTTGTTGGAGTTGGCGGCAAATCTATGCAAGAAGCTGGTTTGCGTTCTATTTTTGCTATGGAAGATTTGTCGATTATGGGTTTTGCCGAAATATTGCCGCACCTATTTACGATTCTTAAAAGAATTAAACAAACAGCTAACGAAATAATTGCGCAGAAGCCTGATTTTATTATTACCATAGACTCTCCAGATTTTAATTTTAGGGTGATAAAAAAAGTAAAAAATTACACTAAAGCAAAAAAAATTCACCTGATTGCCCCTTCGGTTTGGGCCTATCGCGAGCAAAGAGCGCGTAAGGTTGCTGGGCTTTATGATTTGTTGTTGGCAATCTTGCCATTTGAGCCGCCATATTTTACTAAGTATAATCTTAAAACGGTTTTTATTGGCCACCCAATTACAGAGAATGCTCCTGATATAAAAATAAAAGATGAGGCGAGTTTGCGTTTTCGTGATAAATTTGGTTTTTATAGCCACGACACCATAATATACGTGACTCCGGGCAGTAGAAAAGGTGAGGTGAAGAAAATTTTTCCAGAATTTATTGCGGCGATAAATTTGTTGAAAGGGCGCGTTGACAACCTTTCGGTGGTGATTCCGGTGGTAGAAAAAACTAAAAATATTGTCGAGCGCATGGCAAAATCGCTTGACGTAAAATATGTAATTATCGAGCGCGAAGAAAAAATTGGCGCGCTTTTTGCTGCAGATTTTTCTTTAGCAAAATCGGGCACCAACACGCTTGAGGCCTCGCTTTATGGGTTGCCGATGGTTATATGTTATAAGGTAAATTTACTGACTTATTTTTTGGCAAAAATGTTGTTAAAAATTCGTTTTGCAAATCTGATTAATTTAATTATGGAAAGAGAAATTATTCCAGAATTAATCCAGCAAAATTGCAACGCCAAGACAATAGCGCAAAGGATGGAAGGCCTTATAAATAATAAAAAAATAGCGCAATTGCAAATAGAAAACAGCGAGGTGGCATTAAAAATTTTAGGATTGGGTGTCGCCACAGAGCCTACAAAGAAGGCGGTTGCAGAAATTTTAGCTCTTTAACTTTTTGATGATATGAGGCTAAAAATTATTTTTTCTCTTCTGTTTATTTTTGTTGCAGAATCTGTAATGGCGCAGTGCAGCAGCAATTATTCTGCTTTAGTTTTTGATGATAAAAATAATCATATTTTGTTTGAGCAGGCTGCCGACAAAATAATTTATCCTGCCTCGTTAACAAAAGTGATGACTGCTTATTTGGTGTTTGAGGCTCTAGAAAGCAATCATTTAAAGCTTTCGCAGCATATTACAATTTCGGCAAATGCGCAAGATGTTGGCAATGTTAATAAAATCAATACTTTAAAATTGCGAGAAGGTGATCGAATTACCGTTGAAGATGCGCTAAAAGGAATGTTGGTAAAATCGTTTAATGAAAACGCTGTGGCCTTGGCAGAGGCGGTTGCCGGCAGCGAATGGTATTTTGCGCAAATGATGAATAAAAAGGCGGCAGAATTAAAAATGAATAATACAAATTTTCGTAATTCTAGTGGATTGCACGAAGAAGGGCATTATACCACCAACTATGATTTGGCGCGGCTTGTCAATGCTTTAGAGAAAAATTTTCCGCAATACCGTAAATATTTTTCTCTCAAAGAATTCGGTTATAATGGCGCAAAATTTCTTAATTCTAATCATTTATTATTCGATTATAAGGGTGTTGATGGCTTTAAAACCGGCTTTACTACTGCGGCTGGATTTAACTTAATTGCATCGGCAAAGCAAGATGTTGCAAGGGTTAATGTTATTTTAACTGGTTGCGAATCTTATCAAAAGCGCGATGAGCATGTAAAAATTTTGCTTGATGAGGGGTTTAAAGAAATTGAACACAAAAATTCTGAAGCTATAGTTGTTTTGAAGTGAGTAGTTTTAAAGCGATAATAATGCGTGCTAAATATGAACTTGCATAAATTATAACGAGGTTAGGCATTCGCACTTCGCTCCTCGGGCAATGTGCTTACTATATTTGTCGCGAGCGTAGCTCGCAGTAAGCACAGAACTCGGCTCGAAGTGCGAATGCCTAACCTCGTTATAATTTATGCAAGTTCATATTTAGCACGCATTATTATCGCTTTAAAACAAATATTTTTCTCTAATAAAATGATCGTCGCAAGCCTAGAAAACGTTGGTTTAGTAATTAGTCGACAAAATATTTTGCGTGGAATAAACCTAGAGTTAAAAAAAGGTAAAATTACTACGTTAATTGGCCCAAATGGCGGAGGGAAAACGTCGATTGCGCGTATTTTACTTGGAGTTGTTAAGCCTACAACTGGAAAGGTTAAGAAGGGTGTAATCAAGGTTGGATATATGCCGCAAAAAATTGATCTCGATAAAACAATACCGTTGCGAGTGATTGATTTTCTTCGGTTGGCGGTGAATAAAATTAGCGAAGATGAAATTATGTTGATGTTAAAAAAATTTTCAAAATTAAATTTAGAGAAAATTTTATATCGCCAAATTCATGATATTTCGGGTGGGCAGTTGCAAAAAGTTTTATTTTTGCGCGCAATTCTTGGTAATCCAGATTTATTAGTGCTTGATGAGCCTACGCAATATATGGATATTAATGCGGTTGAAGAATTTTATCACGCAATTGATGAAATTCGCAATCAGAGCAAATGCGCGATTCTATTGATTTCGCACGATTTAGTTGCAGTAATGCAAAAAACCGATTTTGTATTTTGTATTAATAACCATATTTGTTGTCATGGTTTGCCTGAATCGGTAAGCGAACATCCAGAATATTTGGCATTGTTTGGTCGCAAAAGTAGCGAGTTGGCGGTTTATAGGCATCATCATGATCACAAACATTAATTTTTTAAAAAAATGATCGACAAATCAAAATTACCATCACGTTATGTAACGCAAAGCCACGGATGCGAAGGGCGCAAGACGATGCTTTATAATATTAAAACCGATTTATATCCACAAGGATTGACTGACGAAGATTTATCCAAGCCCTTTGTTGGCGTGGTTAGCGCGTGGAATGAGGCGGCACCTTGCAATATTGCGTTGCAGCGTCAAGCGCAGCCTGCAAAAAAAGGCGTAAAAGATGCAGGCGGATTGCCGCGCGAATTCACGACTATCACGGTTACAGACGGCATTGCCAATGGTCATCAGGGGATGAAATCTTCACTGGTGTCGCGCGAAGTTATTGCTGATTCAATCGAGCTGACAGTGCGCGGACATTGCTATGACGCGCTTGTTGGTTTGGCTGGTTGCGATAAATCTTTGCCAGGAATGATGATGGCGATGGTGCGCTTAAATGTGCCTTCGGTCTTTATGTATGGCGGATCTATCTTGCCAGGAAAATTTAAAGGCCGCGATGTTACAATTGTCGATGTCTTTGAGGCTGTAGGGCAAAGAGACGCTGGCAAGATGAGCGAAAAAGACCTGCAAGAATTATCGCATGCCGCTTGTCCTAGTGCTGGCGCGTGTGGGGGCCAATTTACAGCAAACACCATGGCCTGCGTTTCAGAGGCAATTGGGCTTGCTTTGCCGGGGTCAAGCGGGGCGCCGGCGCCTTATGAATCGCGCGATGAATATGCTTACGAATCTGGCCGCGCAGTGATGAATTTAATTGAAAAAAATATCAAGCCGCGCGACATCGTAACGCGCAAATCACTTGAAAATGCTGCAACAATTGTTGCGGCAACTGGTGGATCAACCAACGCGGCGCTTCACTTGCCAGCACTTGCCAATGAATGCGGAATTGATTTCGACATTTTTGCAGTTGGCGAAATTTTCAAAAAAACTCCATATATTGCCGACATGAAACCTGGCGGAAAATATGTCGCCAAAGATTTATACGAAGCGGGTGGCGTGCAAATGATTTTAAAAGTTTTATTCGACGCGGGCTTTATCCACGGCGATTGCATGACTGTCACCGGAAAAACAATGGCAGAAAATTTGCGCGATGTAAAATTTAATGACAAGCAAGATGTGGTTTATCTTCCGTCAAAGCCACTATCGCCAACTGGCGGGGTTGTAGTGCTAAAAGGCAATTTAGCTAAAGAAGGCGCAATTGTAAAAGTTGCAGGAATGACGCCAGATCAGCTTGTGTTTAAAGGTGTTGCACGCTGTTTTGATTCGGAAGAATTATGTTTTAAAGCGGTCGAGCAGAAAAAATATCAGGCGGGCGATGTTTTAATTATTCGCTACGAAGGCCCACGCGGCGGCCCAGGAATGCGCGAAATGCTGGCAACAACTGCGGCAATTTACGGGCAGGGCATGGGCGCAAAAGTTGCACTAATTACTGACGGCAGATTTTCTGGCGGCACAAGAGGATTCTGCGTTGGCCACGTAAGCCCAGAAGCCGCAGTGGGCGGGGTTATCGCGCTTTTGCAAGATGGCGATAAAATTGTCATTGATGCAAAAAATGGCACAATTGATGTTGAATTGTCAGCAGAAGAACTGTCTAACCGCAAGGCTTTGTGGCATGAAAGACAAAATGATTATGGCTCTGGCGCGTTATGGAAATATGCTAAGACAGTAGGATCGGCGCAGTTCGGCGCGGTTACGCATCCGGGTGCTAGGGAAGAAAAAATTTCTTATGATAAGATTTGAAATCTAGAATTATAAGTATATACTTATGTAAGTATGTACTTAACCAAAGAATAATATTTATGTTAAACGATACAGTTAGACTCTCTATCGATATTCCAAATAACTATCATAAGGCTCTTAAATTCTACACGCTCAATAACGATACAACCATAAAAGATTTTTTTATTGATTTACTTGAGAAGAATATGCCTGAAGAAATGGAGGATCATATATTGGGGAAAATGGCTACAGATTCTAGGAAGAAGGGCTCGCTTGGCAAAGCTGGTTCACAAAAATTTCTCAAAAATTTAAAAACCAAGATCAAAAACCACAAATAAAATGCGTTCTCTAGAAATCTATAAGCAACCACAAAGATTTCTTAACACCACAGTTGAGAAAAACCATTTATTGGCAGAGAAAATTTTAGAAGCCTTAGAGAGCCTTCTATCTGATCCTTTGCCACATTCATCAAAAAAACTTGTCGGCTATAAAGATCTATATCGCGTTAGAATAGAAAAATATCGCGTGGTTTATAGTTTTGATACTAAAATGGTTCACGTTTTGTTGATTAAAAAGCGAGATGAGATTTATTCTGAGATTAAAAAGTTAAAATGATTGGGCCTGAACTTTAAAAATTATTTATGAGTGAAATAAAGTATTCGCAATTGGCTCATTATACAAGCTATGAGGGATTGGAGGGGATTTTAAGAGAAGGCTTTCGGTTTTATAGTGCGGATGGTATGAATGATGACCAAGAGTTGCTTTGTGGGTTTGGGGTGATGGAGAATTATTTTAATTGTAAATTGAAGGATCATCCTAATGTCGAAGTAACTTCTGAAAAAATTATTCGTTCTCTTAAATGTTTCAAGGAAAGTGATTTTTTTAAAGGATTTTTTCTAGCATCATTTTGTGAAATTGATAATGAAAAAGATGCAGATGAGGAAAAAAAATATAATGAAGAAAATGGCCTATTGTCAATGTTTCGTGGGTATGGAAAAGATGGGGGTTATGTAATAAAATTTAACAAAGAAAAGTTGACGGATCTTTTTAAAAAGATGGTGAAAGGCGATGAGGATACTTTTATTTCAATTTCTAGTAAGGTTCAATATGAGAATCCAAAAATAATTAAAGGAAATGTAGAGGATGTTTTTCAGAAAATTGGGGAGCAATTTAAAAGGGAGGGTTATATTGGTCCAGATCTTGATATTAAAGAAAAATTAGAAGGTTTTTGTCAAAATTTATTAGAAAAAAAAGATTTTCAAAATCTGATTACAAATGTAAAAAAATATTTTAAAGATGAGTGGAAAGCGCCTTTGGCTTTTATAATAAGTGTTATTTTTATAAAACATTATGGCTTTCACGAAGAGAGGGAATATAGATTTGCTGTTGCGGCGGCAAGGGAAGATACGCAGTTCCCAATCAATTTTGATAATAAAGACGGTAAAATTAAATCTTACATAAAAGTTTTTTCAGAAAAAGAAAATCTAGAAGAATTCACTGACTGCATAGAAGAAATCTTAATCGGCCCATCAATGCACAAAGATCATAATAAAAGAAAAGTTGAAGAATTATTACTTGCAAAATTTCCAAAAAGACAAAAATCATATAATAAAATTAAAGTTGTCGCTTCAGAAACTCCTTATATCGGGTAGATTTTTTAGATAAGGCTGCACCCTTCCAACATCTCTTGCATAACAAACTTACAGCAATATAATACATAAACAGTTTACATAAACTATTTACATAAAATATGAAAAATGTAGCAGAAAAAATACAGCGCGTTACAGTTCATTTGCCAAAAAATTTGCTTAGTAAGGCGCAAAAAATAACTCATGCGGGGATAACCGATACAATTCGTTTGGCCCTAGAGAATCTTGCTATTGCAAAGGCTTGCGATGATCTAAAATCTGTTAAGGGAAAAGTTAAATTTTCAATAGATATTAATAAATTGCGAGAAGAATAATCGCTAAAAACTTTCTAATTTTTTACCACAAATATGAAAAAAATCGCTGTTGATAGTTCTGTTTTTATTAGTTATTTGCAAGGCAATAATACTAAAAATACTAGTTTTGTAGAACTGGCTTTAAGCCATAAAAACATTGTATTGCCGCCAGTTGTAATGAGTGAATTATTAAGTGACTCAAAGGTGCCAGATGCTGTTTTGAAAATGATTGTAGCACTGCCAATGATTGAAATTAAAGCGGGATATTGGCGAAGGGCAGGCGAGATGAGATCAAAATTAATTGCTAAAAAATTTAAAGCTCGCTTGGCGGATGTTTTGATTGCGCAAAGCTGCATAGATGCTGATCTTACGTTAATTTGTAACGATAATGATTTTCGTCATTTTGTAAAATATTTTGGTTTGCAGATTTTGTAAAATAGAAGCGGACGAATTAATAAAAATAAATTATGACACAACAAACCTCAATCCTCAATCTAAAATGGCAACAAAAACCTTGCGATGAGCGCTTGGCGCTTGCTATGCAGCAAAAATTTGAATTGCCAAGTGTTGTTAGTAAAATTTTGGCAACAAAAAATATTTCGCTTGATGATGTCGATAATTTTTTGAACCCGACCATAAAATCGATGTTGCCTAATCCCTTTGATTTGCTTGATATGGAGGCTGCGGTTATTCACGTAATTGACGCAATTAAAGGTAAGAAAAAAATCACAATTTTCGCTGATTACGATGTAGATGGCGCAACTTCTTCAGCTTTATTGCGCAGATTTTTTCGTGAAATTGGAGTAGCGGTAGAAATTTATGTACCAGATCGCATCCTAGAGGGATATGGCCCCAACTCGCAAGCGCTGCTAGCATTGAAAAAAAACGGCACCGATTTAGTAATCACGGTAGATTGTGGAACCGTTGCCTTCAAGCCTTTTGAAGATGCGGCAAAACAAGGGCTTGAAATTATTGTTATCGATCACCATTTGGGTGTGTTAGAAAAGCCTGCGGCTCTAGCGGTAATTAACCCCAATCGGGTTGACGAAGCTTTCTCGCATAAAAATTTATGCGCAGCGGGAGTTTGTTTTTTGTTTGTGGTGGCAATAAATAAAAGATTAAGAGAAATTGGGTTTTATGCAAATAGCTCTGCAGGCCTTGATTTGCAAGGCCAAGAAGGTGATGATGCAAAAAATGCGGCAAATAATTTTCGCAGTGAACAAAAATTTTCTGAGCCAAAAATTCTTGCGTTATTAGATTTGGTTGCGCTTGGAACGGTGTGTGATGTAATGCCGCTAACCGGCTTAAATAGAGCCTTCGTGGCCCAAGGGCTTAAAATTTTACGCACGCGTCAAAATCTAGGAATTCGTGCTTTATGCGATGTTGCAGCACTTAACGAGGCTCTTAGTGCATATCATCTAGGATTTTTAATCGGCCCGCGTATCAATGCTGGCGGGCGTGTAGGAAAATCTGATTTGGGTGCAAGAATTTTATCTACCGAAAATGAAGGTGAGGCCAATGAAATTGCGGCACAACTTCATGCGCTAAATGCCGAGCGCAAAGAAATTGAGGCAAAAGTTTTAGAAGAGTCGATCAAAAAACTAGAGGCACGCATAGATGGTTTTGCCACCACCGACCCACTAATATTCGCGGTTGGCGAGGGTTGGCATCAAGGAGTTATTGGTATTGTTTGTTCGAGATTAAAAGATTTGTATAATCGTCCTGTTGCGGTAATTGCAGTTAATCCTGTAACAAAAATTGGCAAAGCGTCTTGTCGTTCAATTCATGGAATTGATATTGGCAATGCAATTTTACAAGCGCGCCTAAATGGCTTGGTTATTGAGGGGGGAGGGCATGCAATGGCTGGTGGATTTTCGGTTGAGGCGCAAAAAATTCCGCAATTGCAAAAATTTTTCTATGAATTATTAGCAGAAAAAATCGCTGAATTAACCAAAGAAAAATTACGCGAATTTAGTTGTTACCTAGATTTAGAAAATGTGAATATCGAATTACTAAAAAATCTGCAGAATCTAGAGCCGTATGGGATGGGAAATTCTCGTCCAAAATTTATAATTCGTAATTTGCGCAGAGTAAGTGCAAAAATTATCGGACAAGGTCAAGAACATATTAGTTGTAGTTTTTCTTCGTTAAGCAATATTGGATTTTCAGGAAACCTTCAGGCTGTAGCATTTAGAAGTGTTGGTACGCCAATCGCAGATATTTTGCTTGATCAAAAATTTAATAAACCAATTAGTATTGCGGGTGAATTAAATATTAACAGTTGGATGGGCGTTGAAAAGGTGCAGATGATAATTGAAGATGTATTAATTGACTAAGCTTGAAATGATGCTGTGGGGCGCAATAAAAAAGCGTCACATTTTTATTGCGCCTCGAATTTTAAGCGAGAACTTTTTGCAAAGCCACAATCGCTGCCGCGCGCTGCGCTTCTTTCTTAGATTTTCCTTCTGCCTCAACTATTAAATTTAAATGCAATATTGTTAATTTTGCCAAAAAAGTTGGTGAATGTTCAGAGCCACCAACCTTAGAAAATTCATATTGCGGCAGGCTTTTAGAATTTAATTGCACAAATTCTTGCAGTTGCGAAACGGGGTCTTTTGGTGGCGTTAAATTTTTTTCAAGAAAGTTTTTCCAAAATTTAAAAATAAAACTTTTTGCGCTATTATAATCAGAATCGAGGTAGATTGCGCCTAATAGAGCCTCTAGGGCATTCTCTAAATTGCGTTTATTAGTTTTGCCGCCAAGATTTTCTTCTCCTGGGCTTAAACGTAGCACGTGATTGATTCCAACTTCTAGAGCAATCTCTGCTAAAGTTTCGCCAGAAACTAGAGCGGCGTGGCGCCTGGATAGATCTCCTTCGTTTTCATCCTTATGTTTTGCCATCAAATATTCTGAAATTACCAAAGACAAAACTTTGTCTCCCAAAAATTCTAGTCGCTGATAATTGGCGGTGCCGCGATTATATTTTGAAAAACTAGGATGAGTTAACGCTTCGTGTAAAAGCTTGCCATCATTGAATTGGTGGCCTATTTTTTGAGAAAATTCTTCTAAATTCATCTCTGTATTATTTTTTTGTAATAAGTGTTTAGTTAAATCTGAAATAAAACTAACTAACGTTGCTTAGTCTAATTTTTTAAAAATTCTTTCAAATCTAATCGCTTCGTGCCAATGCCAAAATTGCCAAATTGGTTTAGCGCTTGAGAAGAAAATAAAACGCGCTTTACCAACTAAATTTTCTTCTGGCACGAAGCCTACTTGCGAAAGGAACCGGCTATCTTGCGAGTTATCTCTATTATCGCCCATCATAAAATAATGGCCTTGCGGAACCTCGTAGAGGCCAGTGTTATCTTGCGGCGCGTCTTTATAAAGATCTAGGGTTGTCATTTTTTTACCTTCGGGCAATGTTTCTGAGAACTTATCAATATTGATTGCGATTCCATCATCTTGAGTATCTATAAATTCTCCATCTGCGGTTTTTTCTACTTTTGCATCGTTGATATAAAGCACGCCATCGCGCATTTGAATTATATCGCCAGGAAGACCAATTACGCGTTTGATATAGTTAATTGAAGGGTCTAAAGGAAAGCGAAAAACTATAATATCGCCACGCTGTGGTTTTTTTTGCGAAATTCTGCCAGAAAATAAATCGAAACCAAGTGGAAACGAGTAGCGACTATAGCCATAAGAATATTTGGTGACAATAACGTAATCGCCAACCAATAAATTTGGCTTCATCGAGCCAGATGGAATATAAAATGGCTCGAATAAAAATGAGCGAATTAAAGCCGCGCAAAATAAGGCTGCAGCAAGAGTTTTGATAAAGGAAATCGTTTCTTTTTTAAACATTTGTTATTTATTTTTTTAACCAAGCAGGCTTTTGCCAGTCATTTCTTTTGGTTGTTTAATTTGCATTAATTGCAAAATAGTTGGAGCTATGTCGCTCAAGGCTCCATCGTGCAATTTTAAATTATTTACGTTGCGCCCCACTAAAATTAATGGCACAGGATTTGTAGTATGCGAAGTGTGAGGATGATGATCTTCATCAAGCATGCATTCAATGTTGCCATGGTCTGCCGAGATTAGAAGCATGCCATCATTATCGATAATGGTTTTTTCTAGCAACGCCAATTGTTTGTCGATAGCTTCGCAAGCCTTGATAGAAGCGGTTAAATCACCACTATGACCAACCATATCGGGGTTGGCATAATTTACGATAATAAAATCAAATTCTTTTGACTCTATCGCTTCGCGCAATTTTTTGCCAATTTCTTCGCATGACATTTCGGGCTTGAGATCATATGTAGCAACCGCTGGAGACTTTACTAAAATTCTTTTTTCGCCGCGCAGTTCTTTTTCAATGCCGCCACTAAAGAAAAAAGTAACATGAGCATATTTTTCTGTTTCGGCAATACGCAATTGCGTGAGTCCTTCGGCCTCTAGTATTTCGGGCAATGAATTTTTTATTTCAACTGCAGGAAATAATATTTGGTAAAAATTATTTAACTCTTCCGAATATTCGGTCATCGATAATTTGGCAGAGAATTTTATTTTTTTTGTTGGAAATTTTGCGAAGCTGTCATCTAGTATGGCTGTAGATAGCTCACGAATTCTATCGGCACGAAAGTTGCATGAAATTAGCGCGTCACCATCTTGCATTCCTTTATATTCGCCAATTACGCAAGGTAAAATAAATTCATCGGTGATGTCGTTTTCGTAGCAATCGCCAATAATAACCAAGGCCTCGTCTAGGTTGGATAATTTATCATCTTGCGTTTCGTATTTGGCGCGAAATTGTTTTTGTTTTTCTGATTCGGCGCCACTAACAATTGCATCATAAGCTAATTTGATGCGATCCCAATTATGGTCGCGATCCATGGCGTAGTAGCGTCCAGAAATTGTTGCGAGATGAATATTTTTATGATCACCAATTTCTTCAAAAAACTGTGTAAGATATTCTATTGCACTTTTTTGCGCTACATCGCGACCATCAAGAAATGCGTGCAAATAAACCTGAATATTATTTTTTGCTAAAAGTTTTGCTAAAAATTCAATATGTTTTTGATGAGAATGTACTCCCCCATCAGACAATAAGCCGGCCAAATGTGCGGCTTTACCGCTTTTTTGAAGAGAGGTAATTAAATTTTTTATGTCAGGATTTTTTTCTAATTCGTCATCAATTATTGCTTTATTGATTCGTGGCAAGTCTTGAAATATAACGCGCCCCGCGCCAATTGTGGTGTGGCCAACTTCAGAATTTCCCATTTGTCCTTCGGGTAATCCTACTGCAAGGCCAGATGTTTCAAGGCTTGATGAGGGATAGGTTTTAAGAAGCTGTTGATAATTTGGAATTTTAGCTTGCGCAATTGCGTTATATTCGTTAGCGTCGTCACCAATACCCCAACCATCAAGAACGCAGAGCAGTAAGGGTCCTGTAAAATTTTTTGCCATAATTTAATGTAACATTTATGATAGATCTAATCGGATATATTGCCGCCACACTAACAACCATAAGCTTTTTGCCTCAAGCAATCAAGATTGTTATAACAAAAGACGCTACCGGAATTTCTTTGGCAATGTATGTTATATTCATTGCGGGCGTAGGCTTTTGGCTATTTTATGGAATTTTATTAAAAAATCCAATCATTATCTCTTCTAATTTAATTACCATGATTTTGGCAGGAATTATTTTAGCGATAAAAATTAGATCGGTTATGATGGTTAGAAAAAAGATTCGATCTTAAGATGCCTTATTGTTTGCAAAAAATATTGACATCAAGGCAAGTTTAGTTTTTTAAAATAATGAACTCAATAATCTGATTTTATCACATTTCAATTTTCGATAAATCTGCAACTTCATTAAACAAAGACCTTATCTCTGAAAGCAATAATAGCCTGTTTTCACGCGTTTTTTTATTTTTATCATTCACGGTTACGTGATCAAAAAAGTGAGTTAAGGGATGCTCTAGTAAGTGCAATAATTTAAAGGCGCCATTAAAATCTCCAGAGGCAATTAATTTTCTAAAATTAGGAGTAATTTTTTTAATCAACTGCTTTAAAATCTTTTCATGTTTTGTTTTTAGGCCTAGAATAGAGGGCTTCCCATCGTATTTTTTCTTATCCTTTTTTTCTTCAATAGACAATACGTTTGCCGATCTTTTATAGATTTTAATCAAGCTTTCATTTTCGACTTTTTGTACTAGTTCGTTTAAAAATACCGTTTTTTTTGCCACAACTAATATATCGTAATATTGGTGTGTTTCTAGGTTGTTGACATAATCATCGATAACTGCATTTAAAATATCTTTTCGAATTGATTGATGTTCGTGTAGAAAATTTTTGAGTCTTTCGAGAAAAAATTTAATGATTTCTGCAGATAAATCTTCCTTCGAAATATTTTGTTCTTGCAAGAGTTTTTCTAGTAATTTTGGCTTATAAAGTTTGAATGCTTTATCGATTAAAACGCGCAAAGATAAGTTAATGTTATGGGTGAAGGATATTCTTATTATGCCTAGAGCTGCGCGCCTTAAGGCAAATGGATCTTTAGAAGATGTTGGTTTTTCGTTGGCTAAAAATAGCCCAATAATTGCATCGAATTTATCGGCAATTGCAAGAGCGCTGCCCAGTGGAGTTTTTGGCAATTCGGCAGTTGGGCCAAGCGGCAAATAATGCTCGTAAATGGCGGTAGCAACCTTGTGGTTTTCGCCTTGAGCTTTGGCGTAAAAACTACCAATTTTGCCTTGTAATTCGGGCAATTCAGCAACGGCTTTGGTGACAAGATCGTTTTTGCATAAATTGGCGGCGCGCTCTACTAAAGAAATATCGCAATGTGCAATCCACAAGGCTAGTAGTTCGGCAAGCTCTTCGATGCGCGTTAGACGATCGTAGACCGAGCCGATTTTTTGATGAAAAATAATATTTTTAAGATCTGGCATTCGGGCAATTAGCGGAATTTTTAGATCTTCATCAATAAAAAACTGCGCATCAGATAAGCGGGCGCGGACAATTTTTTCGTTATCAGAAATTATTTTTTTGCTACGCTCTTCTTCGACAATTGCGTTAGAAATAAAAATAAATTTTGTCGATAAATGATTTTTTTTATCGCGCAGACAAAAAAATCTTTGATTGAGTTTTAGAGTAAGAATCAAAACTTCTTGTGGCAATGACATAAATTTTTTATCAATCTCTCCAAGCAGTGCTGTAGGCCATTCGCAAAGGCCATTTACTTCATCAGACAGGGCAGATTTTGCGGCATCATCTATGGTTTCGAGATCGTTTTTATCGGTAATTTCTTTAATTTGTGCAATAATTTTTTCTTTGCGTTCATTTTGGTCAACGATAACAAAATTATCGCGTAAAATATTTTTATAATCTTGCGGAAGCTTAATTTGCAAAGGTTTAGACGAATTTAAAAAATGTCCGTAAGTAAAATTATTAGATTTAAAACCAGCAAATTTAATATCGATTATTTCTTCGCCAAAAATACATAGAATGTTTCTAATTGGCCTGATCCACTTAGGCTGCTCTAGGCTTTCGGCTACATCAAAGCGCATTAGTTTTGGCCAAGAGCCTGCCATTTTTTGTAAAATTGCAGGTAAATTAGCGCGTAGAATTTCAGTAGTTTTTATAGAAGAAGAGGGCTTTTCAAACAGATAGCACGTGCTGCCGTTATGTTCGGTAGTTTGTAATTCGCTTGCGTTTGTTAAGCCATTGGCGCGCAAAAATCCTTCGATAGCTTTTTTATCGGCAGAGGTTTTTGGTCCAATTTTTTTTACCGATATAGTGGCTTGCTCGTCATTTAAATTGCTAATGTAAATAGCGATGCGCCTAGGCGAGACAAGTGATTTTATTTGCTCGCTTTTAATAAGAAGCCCCGCTTTTGTAAAGATTTCGTAGGTTGCGTTGGCAAAATTATCTGCAGCATTTTTTTGTATTTTTGCTGGGATTTCTTCGCTGAAAATTTCTAGTAAAAAATCGGTCATTGCGTTATTTCAAATAATTTTCGGGATTAACTGCGTCGCGACCTTTGCGCAAGCCAAAATAAAGCTGCGGCGAGTCTACATTGCCGGTTGCACCAACATTGCCAATGGTTTGGTCTTTTTTAATTTTTTCGCCACGCTTTACTTTTGATTGCGATAAGTGGGCATAGGCTGTAATCCAGCCACCAGAGTGCTTGATGATAATTAAATTGCCATAACCTTTCAACTCATTTCCTACATAAGCAACTAATCCATCCTCCGAAGCCTTAACTGGCGCGCCTTCCTTGGCTTTTATATTGACACCATCATTGTAAAGGCCGCCTTTTTTGGGCCCGAATTTTGAAATTATGGCGCCTTTGATCGGCCAAACAAATTTATTATTTTTATGTTCAAGAATTTTTTCTATAACGGGTGCGGGCTTGGCTAGGTCTTGCGATGTTGTCGTATCTTGTTTAGGTGAGGCAATTTCTTTTTTGATAGCAGATTTTTTATCGTCACTATTTTTTACTTTAAGAAGCTGCCCGGCGTTAAGTTTATAAGGCTGCTTTAAATCGTTAAGCGTCACCAGGTCGTTAATATTCATCTGCCAATCGCGCGAAACGCTATAGAGGGTATCGCCATTTTTTACTGTATAATAAGTTGGTTTAGGAATTATGAGCTGCATTCCCTTTTTAAGAGAGTAGGGCGCAGATAGATTATTGGCCTCAATTAAATCGCGTAAAGGCGTTTGGTATTTTTTAGAAATGCTGTATAGAGTATCGCCGGCTTCGATTTCAATTTTACTAATTGTTTTTGCTTCTTCGCCGCGGCCAATTGGTGCAGTGCTTCTTGCTTCTTCACCCTGTTTGTTTGGCGCAGCATCTCTTTTATCAGAAACTTTATTTTTTAATTCAGCATATTTATTTTTGCTAGCGCCGCCCGATTTGCTATAAACCGATTTATTATGATTAACAACCGGTGCCGCTTTTTTGTGATTACAAGAGGCGCAAAGCGAGGCCATAACAGTAAATAGCGCTATTTGCCAAAAGATAGAATTAATCTTCATTTGAACCGCCAATCGAATTGTATTTAAATAAATTTACGATTATATTTTTAGAGTTAAAAATTAATAATTGCAAACATGATCATTTTTTTAATTGCGATATTGTCTTTAGCAATGGGAAGCTTTGCCACTTGCGCCAGTTATCGTTTGGGTGAAAAAAAATCTTTACTGACTCCTTCAAAATGCATTGAATGCAACACAAAATTGCGTGTGCGTAATTTGATCCCACTACTTTCTTGGCTTTGGCAAAGAGGAAAATGTGGCAATTGTCATCAAAAAATTTCAGCACGTTATCCGTTAATTGAGTTATTTTTTCTGGTAACATTTTTGGCTCTTTATTTTATTTTAGGGCAACAAGCTAATCTGCATTACGCCTTATTGTGCTTGCTTGCAACTACGCTAATTATTATTGCAATTGTTGATATTGAAAAATATTTTATTCCAAATTCTTTGCAAATTGCGCTGGCAATTTTATCGGCATCTTTAGTGTTTTTAGATGCCGGAAATGTTGAATTATTAAGACATATCGGTGCGGCGATTTTTTATTGTGCCTTTGGTTTATTGTTGTATTTTTTATTTTATTTTACTTCTCATGTTGAGGCGATTGGCACTGACGACATTAAGTTTTTAGCGGTTGCAGGCCTGTTGCTAGGCATAAATAAGTTTTTAGTTTTTATTTTAATTGTTGGAATTTTAGGAATTATTTTTGGTATTATCTGGGAAAAAGTTAAGAAGGATGAAACATTTCCTTTTGCTCCGGCGCTATGTGTATCAATGCTTGCGAGTTATATTATTGATGAAAAATTCAATGTTGTAAATTTGATTGGGTCTGTGTTATTTGAAGTAAAATAATATTGCACTTATTTAGTAATTTTTTATTTTTTTATGAAAGTTAAAATCTATAAGCCAGCAAAATCAGCGATGCAATCTGGCAAAGCGCGTAGCAAAAAATGGTTGGTTGAACCGATAGATGAAAAAAATATTCGCCATCTTAATCCTTTAATGAATTGGGTTTCGGTGGATAATACTGTTTCTGAATTATATTTTGAGTTTGCTACAAAAGAGGCGGCGATTGATTTTGCTAAGCAAAGAGGGTTTCAATTTGTAGTTGAAGAGCCGCAATTGTCTAGTTTGAAGAAAAAATCTTATGCGGATAATTTTGCTTAGTTGGTTTTAAGTGTTGTGTTAAATTATAGATTTTAAAACGCTAAAACTTTAGATCTCGCCTGCGGTGCAAGCCTTGGTGATCATGCTCTGCTCCTCAAACATGATGACCCTGTTGCTATTTCTCTTTTATTTATAATATTTTTGTAAGGGTCATCAAACTCGGCTCAGAGCATGATCACCAAGGCTTGCACCGCAGACAAGATCTAGAATTTTAGCGATTTAGAGTTCTAGAGTTTGCGGCGCAAACCCAGAGCTTAGAGCAATACCAAGAGTGTCGGCGCACACCTAGAACTTAGCGCAATATTAAGAGTATCAGCGCGCACCAGCATCAAATAATATCACCTCGCGATCTTCACCCTCGCCATTTAAAATCTGAATTTCTATATAATTTTTAGGCAAAAACCCTTCAGCAATTTCAGGCCATTCAACAAGACAAATCCCATTTTTTATCGCATCAAAAAAGCCAATATTCTCAAGCTCTCGCGCATTTTTTAAGCGATATAAATCAAAGTGAAAAACTGCGCCTTTTGTAGTTTCGTAAGAGTAAACCAGATTAAAAGTAGGGCTTGGAACATTGATTTTGCTAACGCTAAGCGCATTAATAAATTCTCGTGCAAAAAAACTTTTGCCAACTCCTAAACTTCCTTTAAGTGCGATAACACAAGGCGCAGTAGCTTGAGTAGCAATTTTTATAGCTAAATTAGCCATTTCTTCGAGAGATTTTATCGTAAATTTTTGCGAAGACATAATTTTAATAATATTGCGGTTAATGCGGCAAGCGTTGGCTTGATTTGTGTTTTTAATTTAGCCTAAGTGTTGCGAACCTTAAAATGCCACGCGTTGCAAACGATGATTAACATGGCAAATCGCGGTAGCAAGGGCATCGGCCTCATCTTCTGTTTTGCATTTTGCGTGAGGCAATAAAATTTGAATCATGCGCGCAATCTGGTGTTTTTCGGCTCTGCCGGCGCCAACTACAGCTTTTTTTATGGCAGTGGTAGAATATTCTGCTACTGGTAAATCGCATAATCCAAGGCTTAGCATCAAGCTGCCGCGGGCGTGTCCAAGCTTTAGCGACGAGCCTAAATTGCTGTTGATGAAGGTTTCTTCTATTGCCGCTTCAACTGGCATATGCAATTTTACCGCTTCAATTAAATTGATGTGCAAATGATGCAGCCGCCTAGTAAGACTAAGTGCGCTATCGGTATGAATTGTGCCGCAAGCAATAAATTTAAAAGAATTATTTACCACTTCAATAACTCCCCAACCAGTTTTGGTAAGGCCTGGATCGATGCCGATGATTTTTGTCATATCGTTATGAGTTCAATTTATTCGCCTTGCCCAGAAGTGTAGCCCGCTTTGCCGTCAAACAGGTAGAGTCCTTCGTATTTTACGAAATCTATTTTATTGGCGATGCAGATGTTAAGCATTTCGATAATATTTTGATGGCTGATAGTTTTTTGTGCGTCGATAATATCGTTGCTAGATTTTCCGGTAATTCCTTTGCCAATAAAACGCAAAATTGTTTGTCCTTTAGGAAAATTTGGTGCCATGTGCTTATCGCTAAGAGGCCACAGTAGCAGGCCTTTGGCAGAGATTGTTTTAATTTCAAAAACTTCACTTTCCATTTTATTTAGCAAGGTGATTAAATCAGAAAATTCATGCGGCCATTCAATAAAAAGATCGAAGCCAATGAGAGATTTGGCAACATTATCGCGGGTTGTCGCTAAATTATTTGTGGAAACCGAATTTTCTTGCTGGCAAGAAGCTGAAAACTGCGCCACCGGCAGCTGCGTAGGCTTTTGTCCTAATCTTGCAATTACTTCTTGCGTAAATTCTTTTGTGCCAACTTTTTTCTTGCTAATCGCCGCGTTATAGATATCTGGCGTGTGTACACCGTCTTCTAGTGTTTTATAAAGTGCATCACGAATTTTTTGTGCCACTTCATATTGCCCGATATGAATTAACATCATCACGGCTGCATTCAATAGTCCTGTGGGGTTGGCTATGTTTTTATCGGCAATATCAGGGGCCGATCCGTGAATTGCTTCAAACATTGCATAATCTTTGCCAATATTTGCCGAGCCAGCAAGCCCTACAGAGCCCGAGATTTCGGCTGCAACATCTGAAATAATATCACCATAAAGATTCATCGTAACAATTACATCGAAAATTTCTGGCTTTGCGGCAAGGCGCGCTGTGCCTATATCAACAATATAATGCTCGTTTTGCAACGAAGGATATTCTGCAGCAATTTCGTTAAAAACTTTATGAAATAAACCATCGGTCATTTTCATGATATTGTCTTTTGAAAAGCAGGTAACTTTTTTGCGACCATTAGCAATTGCATATTCAAAAGCATAGCGCACAATTTTTTCGCAACCCTCGCGAGTGACTATTTTTAGGCATTGATAGGTTTGTTCTGATTGCCGATATTCAATTCCCATATAAAGATCTTCTTCATTCTCGCGAATAATTACGATATCCATTTTAGAGAATTTTGTCGCAACAAAAGGATGCAGCGAAGCCACCGGCCTAACATTAGCAAAGAGCCCCAGCTTTTTTCGCATTGTTACATTTAGGCTTTTATAGCCACCACCTTGCGGCGTGGTAATTGGCGCTTTTAATAATACCCTTGTATTATTAAGGCTTTGCCAAGCAGAAGGCATAAGGCCAGAGGTAAACCCTTTCTCATAAATTTTTTTGCCAACTTCGATAGTTTCGAAGGTTAGTTTAGCATCAGCTTCTTTTAAAATTGCCAGAGCGCTTTCCATGATTTCGGGGCCGATGCCGTCTCCATAAGCGATGGTGATTAATTTTGTTTTTATGCTCATTTGTAAAAAATTAAAAATTTGTTGGTGTAGTGCCTTTTTAGCAGCTCAACTGTAATGTTGCAAATAATTCTCAAAAAAATAAGAATCGGTTTATCGTGAGAGACGTTTTTGAACCAAAATAATTCATAAATAAAAATGAGTATAATCGCAAGTGCAGAATTAGAGTTAAACATAGAGGCGGTAGAGGCCGCCAACGATTTGCACGCCAAAGAATTATTTCTGATTGCGCAATCGCAATATAAAAATCATGTTTCGAATGATACTCACCGCTTTAGAGCCCGCGCTATTTATGTGGTAGATAATTTAGTATTTAATCAAGAAACGCAAGCAGAAGAAGTGTTTGAAGAAGAGGTTCCTGTCGATATAGAAGTTTATGGTTATATAACGCCAAATGGCTCGTATGAAGGCGTAGCGCGCCAAGATAATTATTATTATTTTGTTAATAACGTAACCGAAGAACTTAAGCGAACCAAAGTAGTTAGAACTATCAACGAAGAAAGAAAGCATGCCTTTCGTCTTATACCAGAAATTTCTTTTGATATAACTGCGCAAGAAGACGATAAAGCAAGAATCGGCGCGATTATTTTTCAATTGCAAATTGATGAATTAAACCGCGAACTAGACGAAATACAAGGCGGCGTAGTTAGAATGATGGCAGATAAAATTGACGATCAGCCAATTTATGAAGTAATTGTTAAAACTTTTGATGGTCGAGAATATGTGGTTTGTGCCAATCAAATCAAGCTTGTGGGGTTGCAAGAAAATGGTGATTATGCAGAAGAAATACTTATGCCGGCAACAGAGCAAACTAAAGATGCCCTAGAGGCTCTAATGGCAACAGCAAAAATTATGCAGGCGCAATCGCTTGAGTTTGATATAGCAAATTGCTGCGAAGGTGTTAGAGAAATAGCGATTCGGCCGCAAATAAAGCCAGATTTTATCACAATTTTTGAGCCAAATAATATTGAAGAATGTTACGAATTTTTAATTGAAGATGTAGATGGCTCTAACTATGCAGTGGTTGACGATGTTCGGCCCTACATTCTTGAGGTTGTGCAATTAGAAGGTGGTTATGAAGAAAAAATAATTCTTAATCCAAATGATTTAGGAAATATTGTTACAAAAATTCGTGAAAAAATCACGCCAACTCTGATGCGACCTGAAATAGAAGTAGCCGAGGCTATAGAGTTAACCAAAGATGCAGAATTGCGCCAAGCCTTAATTGACGATTTGCGCCAGCAATTGCAAGCCTTGCCAGATTCGGTGGTGGCTTTTGAAGAAGACGGAGAATTAGAGATCATGGTTAGAACCCTTGGTTCTACATATTCGGTTGGCAAAAATAGAATAATGAAGGCTGATATAGGAAAAGCCCATGTATTTTTGACAAATAAGCAAGATCGTTTTATGATGCAAGACGCTGCAGCGGCAATTAACGAGGCTTGCGCTGTGATAAAATCGCAATCTGAAAAAGTTTTGCTGTTTTATAAAAAGATCGCGGGGATGGCTATAGATGAAAGCCTAGAGTTTGTTAAGCTGCACGAAGAAGATGGAGTTACTTCTTTTACTGTTGAGTTAGATGATGGTTTTTATGCGATTAATTGCGATATAGACGGGCGCGTGGCTATTTTTTGCCAAGAAGAAGATGAGGTTAATTTGATTGCACCGATGGAAATTGAGCCTTTTATTGATGAGGTTTATGCGTTGGTGTAGTTTGTGAGTTTAATGGTAATAAAATTATAGTATATTTATGTCTCCGGCACATTCTTCGGTAATATTGGATCATCATGCTAAGGCGCAATCTGTTGGGCTTGCTGCGAATGTATTAAGTAGGGCCAAACAAACTGCGCCAGCGAGTTTGGATGATGCAAAATTACAAGAATACCTAGAAAGCGCTAGACCGGTTGTAAATAGTGAAGTGATGGACTTAATGAAGAAGCATATCGCGTTAACAATGCGATACGGCACAGAGACTGAAAAACTTTGTTATACTAAACAAGTTTTTTTGGCAGACGATATTATGTCTGATTATTCTGAACCCAGTAATATCACTAATGAACATGTGCATAACCTAATCCGACGACTGATTAACCAAAGGCCGCCAGTATTTTTTACCGAAGGTGATCAAGGAGTGTTGCGGAATGGTGTTGAGTTTAACAAAGATAATCACGATTTTTCTAAGCTTCACAAAATGGCGACTACTGCTTCAGATGGGACAGAGCAGCATTTCTGCTTCGAAAATTATATCTCTTATGATGAAATGAAGCTCTCGGCCTTTTTACATATGTCTACCAAGACATATTTTATGAATAAGGGCGATAGAAATAATAGTGGAGAAGATAAAACGAAAACGGCTGAATATGACAAAACTGTAGTGCCAGAAGGTATTATTATTGGTTCTGTAGGGGCAAGATTTGAGCGTGATAACCTTATGGAATCGCAAGATATGCTTGTTGGTGGTGACGGTGTTGGTTATGCAGAAGAGGTTCTGGAAGATGATCGTGCTGCATATCGTCAAGCGCAAAAGGCAATGTGGGCTGAATTTTATGGATTAGAGGGTGGTCATTACCCAACAAAGGAAGAGGCTGAGAAATCTGTAGGTGGATTTATAAAAACTAAAGATTCTCAAGGTCGAGAAGCTTATCTAAACATTGCCGTTTATAAAAAGTTGCTAAAAATTCGTCTCAGTGCAGTTTTGCAAGAGGCGAATGATCGCGCTAGCCAAGATACAAAGGCATATGTGCATCTATGTGGCCTTGGTATTGGGGTTTGGGCAAAAGATTCTGTGCGGCAAGGTGAAATATTCTATGATGTAGTTACAGAGCTTTTGCAAGAATTACATTTGCCCCATGTTAGCGATGTAGATCTTTCGTGGATAGGTGGTAATGAAGCTCGCCATCCGATTGGCACTCCAAAAGAAATAAATCAAAAAGACAGTACGAGAAAGATCAATCTTCACAATACAAGAAATAACCCCTCTGAGCTAGATGATAATAAACAAGGAAAGCTTTTAGTTCAAGATTTTGCTTGGGATAGTAATTCATTTGGTGGCAACGAATATTGGTTTGGCATGTATAAAGCAAGTGGAGATCCTGCTGCTGCGTGTTCTGCTCCGATGTGTGCTATTGGCACCAATGTTTTGTTTAACGATAATTTGCGTACTGTTGAACCATATATTGCTCAAGCTTGGCAACCTGAAGATGAGTTGCAAGTTGCTGCTGGTGCTGCAGCTGATGCTGGTGTTGATGAGGTAAAGCAAGATATTGGGGCGAGGCTGGTTGGCTTAAAATACAGGCTAGAAAAAGAATGTTTTTTTACAGGGAATGCTATTGTTAATCGTGATGACAGATCGTTTAGAATTGAGCACGATACTACAGCAGGATCTGGTAGTTATTATTTGGTTGGGTTGAATCAGTACGGCAATGCCTATGTTTCTTATTTTATCCAGCAAGATGATGATATGACCGAATATCTACTGGAAATAACAGCAGAAGGTAGGCCTGACTTGGTGCAAAAAAGCCTCAAACGAGATGCGCCGCCACGAGCAGATAGATTTTTAGAAGTAGGGGGTAGCAAGAAGAGTGTTAATCCAGCAGAGGTTTCGGGAATTTTAACGCAATATTTTGATCAGGATATTTTTGCCAATAAGGCGCAGCTTATAGATGATAAAATATTAGAAATAAGGCAAAGTAAGTTAAGTAGGCAATACAGTGCTGGTCTGGGTCAAATTAAAAAGCTATGTCAAGATTTATTTGGAAATCTTAATATCGCTGAGTTGAGTATTGATTATAAAGGCTCTCGATATACAGCAAAATTTGGCGAAGGTGGATTTTTTGTTGAAAGAGAGATGGGTGATGGCAGTGTTTATAGTTTAATCCTTGATGATCAAAACACTGTTTTTCTTGCAAAACCTCCTATTGGAGGCTCGCGCCATGGGCAACCAATTGCAGATATTAAATCTCATGCTATCAATATAAATGAAGTTGGTGCGGCAATAAGGGCTGAATTGATAAGGCGAAAAGAAGTCGCAGTCGCCAAAGCTGATGCGATTGCGCAACCAAGGCATTCTACATTTTCAAGATCAGTGCCACTTTCGCCGATAGCAAGCGCTGCATCACCAATGCCTGGCGATGCAAAAACTTCTTCTAGTGCGCGTGGCGTAACTGGCGCGCCTGGCCCAACTGGCAGGCGTGGCCCAACAGAAGAGACTCTACCTCCAATTAGAGGTGCCGGACCATCTGTTGCCCGTTCTACTGTGGCCGGCGCAAGAGGTTCTGTTGTGCCAACGTCATCATTGCCAGCAGAAACCCTGCAACAAAAAGCAGAAAGACAGAAAAGGCGCAAAGACAAAGAGCAAAAGATTGCGGGTTTTATCGGTGAGTTTTTAAGGGGTGATTTTGTAAAAATCCCATCCCTTGTGCGTTCTGATGTTGGGGCTGAAGAAAGAGCCTATTCTGCACTAGAAGCAGTTAAGGTTAAGGTTGGGGACGATTCAAAATATGTAGCAAAATTTACAGATAATGAGCTGCATAAGCCGGCTAGTGGTTCTGATTATAGCCTTGCGCAATATATGGCTCAAAGCGTGACGATGAAAGCTGTTAAAGCAAATCATAATTCCTCAACTTTAAATCAAGCAAAATATAACGAAGAAAGAGAATCTGCGAAGAGAAGTGGCGGAACTAATGATAGATTCGATAAATACGCATCTTTTACCAATAGAGATTGCAAAGGAGTTGATTTTACCACAAGAGGTGCAGGCAAAGAAAAATATAGTGACTTAGAAAAGCCAAATTTCATCAAATGCAGTTTTGATGAGAGTTGTAGATTTCCGCAAGGTGTTGCTTGGATTAAGGCAGGAAATTTTTCTGATTGTCAGTTTGATACTAGTGCACTTAATAGAGATCAGGAGACTGCATTTCAAACAAAATACCCCTCAGCAGCAATTGATGATGATGGCATATTAGTTATCCCAAAAAAAGTTATAGAATTGCCAAAAATTCCTAGCTCTACGCCAAGGCAGCCAATCGCACAATTCAGGCTGCAAAGAGAAGCTGAGCACGGTCGAAGTCCTTCCTCACCATAATCTTCAACAAAATGCCTTTTGATATTCTTGAAATCCAAAAAACCATCGAAGAAAAAAGGCTAGTGTTTGGGCAAAAATTAGAGCAGTTTTTGCATGACAAAATTAAATTTTATTGCAGTTTTTTATTGCAGCTTGGGCAAAAATTTTTTGCCAAGCGCAGTGCCGTTTTTATAACCTGCGCCTTAATAATTTTATCCAGCATTCTAATTCGCTCTACTCGCGACATTGGCCACGACAGTGCGGCTTATATTTCTATTGCCCAAAAAATTCTTAATGGCGGCAAATATTATTACGATTTTTTCGAGAATAATTTTCCGTTAGCGCTTTATTTAACAGTGATTCCGGTTTTTATCGCAAAAGTTTTAGCGATCAGCCCAATAATTGCGCTAGAAATTTTTGTGAATCTTGGTGGAGTTTTGGCAATTTATTTTTCGGCATTAATTTTGCAAAATGGTAATAGTTTTAATGGCCAAAGCCTTCAAAATAGAGGTTCTATCGCTAATTTTATAAAATTCAAAATTTCTCCAAAGGCCTCAATCTCGCAACAATTTGTTAGCAGCTATTCTCGCGAACAAATTCAGATAATAATAATTTGTTTTTGCGCCGGATATTTTTTGCGCATCTACAACCTGCAATTTAACGAATATGGCACGAAATCTAGCTATTTTTTGCTATTAGCTTTTCCTTATATTTCTTATCAAATTACTAATCAAAATTCACGCCTTGCGCAAATAATTAGCGGCATTCTTGCAGGATTAATAATTTGCCTCAAGCCCCATTATGCAATACTTCCAGCTGTTTTTGAATTTTCAAAATTACGCTTTAAAGATAAAAATTTTCTTCTGCCACTTTTTTCTGTGTGCAATTTTACAACTTTATTTGTGGTGTTTTTTTATCTACTTTTAATACTAAAATTTACGCCAGAATATTTTAAATTTTTACCGCAATTTTCGGCGCTTTATTTTAGCAAAGAATATATCAATTATTTTACTCTGCTTAAAGAAGACATTTTCCCTCTACTGCTTCTAAGCACGGTGGCTTTACCTTATATTAAAAAACAACCAATTCTTAAGCCTCTTTTTTGCGCCTCAATTGCTGCGGCATTAATTATTATTGCAGAAATAACCGGCGGATATGATCAGCGGGTAATATTTTTTTCAATTTCTTTAGCTTTAGTTTTTGCAATAGTTTTTTTTCTACTGCAAGAAAAAAAAATCAACTGGCAAAAAGATTGCCTTCTAATCTTGATTTTATTGGCTATACCGCAATTTGATGCAAAAAGTTTTTTTTCAATCGCATTAAATTTATGCTATTTTTGGTGGTTGATTTTATTCTTCGATAAAAAAGCCGATCGTTGTCTTTTTGTTTTTGCTGCAATTGCAATTGCGTTACTAATTTTTGATAAATCGGGAGAAATTTATTGGTTATTTTCGGCGCTAATGTTGCTGGTTTTATTTAAGGCGCCAATTTCTTTTTTAGCGAAAAAAAATGGTAAAGATTTATATTTGCCAAGATCTTCTATAATCTCTATTTCATTGATTCTATCATATTTTATAAGTTTGTTTTTGGCAGCAATTTTAAACCATCAAAATCTTTACGCATCTAATTTTAAATCGCCAAATTATTTAAACGAATCTAAGGCGTTTTTTATTCAAAAATACGCGCCAAAAAATAACGATGAAATTACTTTTATTGGCGATGCAATTTACGATTTTTATCCACTTTCAATTTATTTTAATAAAAATAACTCTCTGCCAGTTTTGCATTTTATAACGCTTTATAAAAATATTTATGAATCGCGCGCAATTATTTTTAATAAAAACTTATCAAATAAAAATAAGGCTTTAAACCATATATTTAAAAGCCTAAAGGCACAAATTGCTAAGCCAGATAATAAGCTAATTTTTATCAAAAACAAAGGATATTGGAACGATGAATGCCATATAAAATTTTTAGAATATTATTTTCAAGATGTAGAATTTAAAAAAATATTTACCAAAAACTACGCTTTTATTGGCGAAATAACTTTGGCAAAAAACGAAAAAATAGTTTCAGATTTATTAACACATAGCAACGATCAAAGCTTGTTAAGCGAACAAGAAATGGTTGTTGATAAAATTGAAGTATATCAAAATATTAAAACCAAATACTCTGGCGGCGCGGCTATTGCCAGATAGTATCGAAAGGGTAAAATTTACCATAGCGCTTCAATGCAAATTCTACATAAATATTTGCCAGTTAATTAAATTTAAAAATGTCAAAAATACTTTCTTCGCAAAAATTTTTATTACTAATTTGTTGCGCAATATTTTTATTCAGTATTTTTTTGCGCTCAATGGTCGATATCGGCTCTGATACTGGCTTCTACATCGATTTAGGAAAAAAAATTTCGGAAGGAAAAAGATATTATTACGATTTTTTTGAAAGCAACTTACCCATCTCGTTTTATTTTTATGCGCTACAATATCGTCTATCTGTTTTAAGTGGAATTAACCCGATAATAATATCAGAGATTTTTATTAATTTGCTGGCACTTTTCTCAATTTTTTGGGCAGCAAAAATCTTGCAAAGAAGCTCTATTTGCCAAGAAAGACGCGATTATTACAACATAATAATCGTTGGTTGTTTTTTAGGATTTTTCTTACGCATTGGCGCCTTGCCAGCTGGAGAATTTGGCACTAAAACCAGCCTTCTGCTGATCTTGCTTTATCCCTACATCGCCTATTCGTTTTTAGAGCAAGAAAAACTCAACAAAAAAGATTTAATCTGGCGCGGAATCTTAATGGGCCTAATGCCATGCTTTAAGCCACATTACGCTATTATAATTATTGTTGTTGAATTTTATCACTTTTGGCAAAAAAAATCTCTGCGTTTTTTCTGCGAATTAGATAAGTTAATCGCCTTAATGATCATGGCGCTTTACTTGAATATTATAATTTTATACACGCCCGAATTTATAGAATTTATGGTGCCAATGTGGAGTGAGTTCTACAGCGCCTATGCTGATAGTAAGGTTTTTTATAATAATTTAATTCGGCATTTTATTGGCAAGCCTCTATTGTTATTGTTGATGACGCCAATATTTTTGCGTCTTAAATTTTTGCGCACCGATAAAATTCTTGCCTTAATTTTTATCGGGGCAACATTGTTATTAGCCCTAGAAAACACTGGCACCATAGACCAAGAGGTAATTTTTTATGCTATCGCCACAATTTGTCTATTGAAATTCTCTTACGACTTTTTTTCTTCAAAATATTTTTCTTTCAAAGAAAATAAATTTATCATTTTAACTCTGATTTTAATTCCTGCCTTTGATATAGAAAACTTTTTTAAAGCCATCTTCAACCTTTTAAACATATGGTTTCTTATCATATTTATTATTTTTAATTTCTATAAAAAGCAGCGTAATATTTTTAACGAAAATCTGATTTTATATTTGATTTTAACCGCTATTTCGTTAGCGACTTTTATGCAGAATGATAAGAATCTTAGCGTGCTGGTTAATATGGCGTCGTTTTTAACCTTTCTTTTTCTTTATGAAAAGTCTTATACAAAATTGCATGATAAATTCTCGTTATTGCTGATTTTTGTGGTGGTTGTGGTTAATTCTTATATTTCTTATTCATATATTTCGACAATCAAAAATAATTTTGATGGTAAAAATTATTTTTCGTCACCAAATGATCTTACTAACGAAATGGTGCGCAGTATAAATTTTTATGCGCCAGGGCCGCAAGATAGTTATTTAGTGGCTTCAAACTGGATCGCCCACCAATTTCCTTTAATGAATTATCTTGATAAAATTAACTATTTTAAATATGCAGTTTCGATTATTTATGATGTTAAAGGTAAAAAAACTCACACAATATTTGCGGTAGATAAATCGAGTCGCGCCTTTGTTTTTAGCTACTTATTAGATGATTTTAAAAAGCAGTTACAAAACCCAAATATTAAAATAGTTTTTGTTAATCAGGGCGATGGGTCTTTGAAATCGGGCAGTGAGTGTAATATTCGTTTGTTAGAATATTATTTACAAGATCCGCAATTGCGACAAATTTTTATGAAAAATTTTCGTTTCCATCACAATATTGTTAAGTATAAAAAAATAGATATTATGCCAAAAAAGTCTTGGCGCAATAAAGATGCATTCGATAGTATTGCGCCCTCGCAAGAGAAGGTTTCTCATGATTTTGAGGTTTATGTTAGAAGATAAATAACGTTGTAAGTAGCAGGCGCAAACCAGTAGTTTGCCAAGGGGTAATTTATTTAAATATTTCAAATGTTACAAAAATTTCGTAATAAATTTTTTATCGCAATATGCTCTGGAGCTCTATGTGCATTAGCTTTTGCGCCATTTCATTTTTTTATTGCCGCAATAATTTCTATCTCAACATTTTATTTTCTGGTAGAAAAAAAATCGTCCAATATCAAGCAGGCGGCCATTTTAGGCTTTTGCTACGGTTTTGGTTATTTTTTAGCTGGGCTTTATTGGATTTCAATTTCGCTATTGGTTGATGCTGCAAAATTTGCCTGGCTTATTCCTTTTGCTCTAACTTTAGTGCCGTCGGTTTTAGCCCTTTATTTTAGCGCTTTAGCAGCATCTTATAAAAAACTAAATAGCAAATTTCACTTCACAAAAAATCATCAAAAAATTCTACTGTTTGCCATGTTGTGGATGTTGTTTGAAGTGCTGCGCTCTGTTCTATTTACTGGCTTCCCGTGGAATCTTATTGGATATAGTTTAATGTTTAGTGATGCCACAATTCAAACCGCATCAATCTTTGGAATTCATGGTTTGGGTTTTTTTGCTACATTGTTTTGCCTTACTCCCATCTTGTTGATTCAATATTTTGGTTCTAGAAAAAGCCCATCAAAAAGTGATAAAATTTTTGCGGTAATTCTTCTAACTTTATTCATCGGAAATATTATTTTTGGTTATCAGCGTTTACAAAATACTAAAATTATTATAAGCAACGAATCTAAGCTAAGACTGGTTCAGGGCAATATCGAGCAAGATATGAAATGGAATCCTGGGCAAAAATATCGCAACTTTATCAAGCATGTTGAGTTAACTAATGCAGCAGATAAAGAAAATATCGCAGCAGTGATATGGTCTGAAACCGCGGTGCCATATATAATTGACGATAACGCAGAATTATTAAGCGAATTGCAAAAAGCGGTGCCACAAAATGGCGTTTTAATCACTGGCGCGTTGCGCGTAGAATATTCGCAGACAGAGCCTCGCGCCGTTAAAAATGTTTGGAATAGCGTTTTTACTTTAGATAAAAATGGCGTAGCCAATTATTATGATAAGCACCATTTAGTGCCGTTTGGTGAATATATACCTTTTGCGAAATATTTACCTTTTATAGATAAAATTACTGGCGGAGGAGGTGAGGGTTTTGCTGTGGGTAATGGGCCTCAAACCCTTGCTGCTAATAGCTTTAGCTTTAGTCCATTAATTTGTTATGAAGTAATTTTTTCTGATAAAATCATCAATAAAAAAAATCGCCCCGATCTTTTGGTAAATGTTACTAACGATGCCTGGTTTGGCACCAGTTCTGGCCCGTTTCAACATTTTGACATGTCAAAAATGCGCGCCGTTGAATATGGAATTCCACTTGCCAGAGTTGCTAATACAGGAATCAGCGCCTTTGTTGATCCTTTGGGGCGCGTGCTGTGGCGCATTAATTTAAATCAAGAAGGGTTTATTGATGTTAATTTGGTAAATAAACTTGACGCAACAATTTTTTCTCGCTTTAATTATTGGCCACTAATCCTTGTGGTTCTAGCGATCATAGGGCTTTTATCAATTAATGTGCGTAAAAAATGAGAGGTTTGCAAAAAATTGGTCCGGTTGATCGTCATATTGCGGCTAAGTTAAAAAAATTTCGTATTGAAAAAGGTGTTGGCCTAGAGGAGCTTGGAGAGCTTACGGGGGTTAGTTTTCAGCAATTGCAAAAATATGAAAAAGCTCTCAATAAAATTAGTGCAAGTAAACTATTTGAGATTGCGCATGCGTTAAATCAGCCGATGAATGCTTTTTTTGACGGGCTAAAAATTTCTGGAAAATTTTATAATGTTAAAATTAAAAGCGAAAAAATGCGTAAAAAAGAAAGTGATGAGATGAATAAAGACTTGCTGCCATTGATTAGATCGTTTAATTTAATAGAAAATCGTCAGTTGAAGAAGCATGTTGTGAATTTGCTTCGCGAGGTTTCGGGGTCGCATTATCGCAAGAAAAATAAACATATTTATTCTTAGTTTAAGAAAAGTTTAGATAAAAAATATAAGATCTAGCCTGTGTCAAAACTAGGTCACGTTATATCCCCTGCGGGGATACGCTGACCTATTTTGACACAGGCTAGATCTTATATTTTTATCTAAACTTTTCTTAAACTAAGAATAAATATGTTTATTTTTCTTGCTACTCTTGTTGGTTTTTTTTGGGGGGGTGGAGTTTTTTATGTCATTAAATGCAATATTTAAACTATAATGAATTTTAAATCAGGGTTTTTACAAGAGCTAGAAAGTCGCGGTTTTATTGCTCAGATTACGCATTCGAAAGAGTTGGATGATGTGTTGTTTGCTAGTGAAGAATCTTATAAAAATGGTGGGAGTGAGAGATTTTCTGCTTATATTGGGTTTGATTGCACGGCGCAATCTTTGCATGTTGGAAGCTTGATTCAGATTATGATTTTGCGTTTGTTGCAAAAGCATGGACATGCGCCGATTGCATTGTTAGGTGGTGGAACCACGAAAATAGGCGATCCAAGCGGTAAAGATGAAGCGCGACAAATTCTTACGGAAGAAAAAATTCAGCAAAATTTAGAAGGGATAAAAAATACTTTGGCGAAATTTATTTCGTTTGGTGATGATTTGCGGGTTGATTCTAAAGTTAGTGATGGTGCTAAATTTAACAATGGTTTTTCTGGTGGCAATAACTCTGCGAGCAATTCTAGCAAGGCTTTGGCGCGCTTGGTTAATAATGATGATTGGCTAAAAAATTTAAATTATATTGAATTTTTGCGTGATGTTGGGAGGCATTTTTCGGTTAATCGTATGCTTACTTTTGATTCGGTGAAGACACGCCTAGAGCGCGATCAGCCGCTATCTTTTTTAGAATTTAATTACATGATTTTGCAGGCTTATGATTTTTATGAGTTGAATAAGAGTGAAGATCATAAATGTAGTTTACAAATAGGCGGCTCTGATCAATGGGGAAATATTGTGAATGGTGTTGATCTTATTCGAAGAATGCCTACTAAAAATTCTCAACGTATTATAACGTCAGATGGGGCGATACATGACTCTCCAACAAATGCTGTATGGTCTGACGCTAAGAATCATAATCCAAGTATTCAGAATTCAGTGGCTTTCGGCCTAACGTCGCCCCTCCTAACCACCGCCGATGGCAAAAAAATGGGCAAAACCGCCAATGGTGCAGTGTGGCTCGATGCTAACATGCTTAGCCCGTTCGATTATTTTCAATATTTTCGCAATACCCACGATGCAGACGTAGTGCGCTTCCTCAAGCTTTTCACAGACCTACCACTTAACGAGCGCAATATTTCTAGCCCAGACAAGCCCTGCATCGCCGAACTCGAAAAACTAAAAGATCAAGAAATCAACAAAGCCAAAGAAATCCTCGCTTTCGAAGTTACAAAAATTTGCCACGGCGAAGAAACCGCCCAAGCAGTTCTACAAAAAGCGCGCGAAATCTTCATTTCAAAAAATTCCACTGCCTACGAAGAAAAAGAAATTGCAATCGGCGAAGGAAAAAAACTAACCGAAATAATCAAAGAAATCGGCGCCGTAGAATCTAACGCCGAAGCTAAGAGATTAATTGAAGGAAGGGGCGTTAAAATCAATGATCAAGCAGTCGCAGATACAAACCGTATTATTAAAGAAGCGCAAGAATTCAACCTAGCAGTAGGCAAGAAAAAGTTCTTCAAAATCATCTGTAAATAAAAAACCCACCAATCTAAAGCCTAGAATAAATAAAAAAGCCCCAATCATCCAAGCGGGGCAAAAACCCACCAATCTAAAGCGCAGATCTAAAGCGCCAATCTAAAGCAGGAAAGTCTATCGAGGATGATGCTCCGAACCGAGTTCTGCTTCCATCGCGAGCTACGCTCGCTTTAATTCAGATGGAAGCGGTGTCTGAGGGTCGGAGTATCATCCTCGATAGACTTTCCGTTAAACGAGATCTAAAAACAGACGAGATCTAAAAAACTACCGCAAGCTAGCAATCGCCTTCTTATAATCACCACTACCAAAAATATAAGAACCAGAAACAAGAACATCGGCCCCAGCTTCAATCACCATTCGCGCAGTCTCTGGGTTAATCCCCCCATCAACCTGCAAATCAATTTCCCTACCACTTTCAGCAATTTTCGCACGAATATTTTTAATTTTTGAAAGCTGCGAAGCCAAAAACTTCTGCCCACCAAAGCCCGGATTCACAGTCATCACAAGAATCAAATCAACTTTATCCATCACGTAATCTAAAACATTTTCTGAAGTAGACGGCACCAAAGAAACACCAGCTTTTTTGCCCAAAGATTTAATTAAAGTAAGGCTGCGATCTAGATGGGTAGTGGCTTCGGCATGTATCGTAATAATATCGGCACCAGCATCGGCAAAGGCTTTAACATGATTATCGGGGTTATTAATCATCAAATGCACATCAAACGGTTGCGCCGAATGAGCGCGTAGGGCCTTCACAACCTCGTTGCCAATGGTAATATTTGGTACAAAACTGCCATCCATGACATCGATGTGAATATAGTCTGCGCCCGCTTCAGTAATGGCTTTAAGCTCTGCGCCTAAAGTTGCAAAATCGGCCGAAAGAATCGAAGGAGCAATTTTAATTTGATTTACCATGGAATATCATATTTAATTAAGGACATATTCAAACTATCACTTAAAGATTTAATGGTCATCAAAATTTTCAACACATTATCGCGTAAAGAAGAAGTGCTTACTACGCTAGAGCCAGATCACTTGCGCATGTATGTTTGCGGCCCCACGGTTTATGATCGCCCGCATTTGGGCAATGCCCGCAGCGTCGTGGTTTATGATATGTTATACCGATTTTTTCGTCGCATCTATCCGCGAGTTACTTATGTTCGCAACATTACAGATGTCGATGATAAAATAAATTTAGCCGCCAAAGAGCGTCAAATAAGCATTGGCGAGCTTACCAAAGAAGTAACCGGCATTTTTCATCAAGATATGGATGCGCTGCACGTATTGCGCCCAACCATAGAGCCGCGGGCTACCGATCATATTAGTGATATGATTCAAATGATTGAAGAATTGATAAAAAACGGTAATGCTTATGTAAATGATGGACATGTTTTGTTTGATGTAAAATCTTATCAAGACTACGGCGCCTTATCTCGCCGCTCTCTTGACGAAATGATTGCTGGCTCGCGTGTTGAAGTTGCGTCTTATAAAAAAGATCCGCTCGATTTTGTATTATGGAAACCGGCAAATATTGGTGATGACGCATCGTCAATATTTGCCAGCCCTTGGGGCGAGGGCCGTCCTGGTTGGCATATTGAATGTTCGGCAATGAGTTCAAAATATCTTGGTGCAGATTTTGATATTCATGGCGGCGGGGCCGATTTACAATTTCCGCATCACGAAAACGAAATCGCACAAAGTCGCTGTGCGCAAGCATCTTCGCACTATGCGCGCTTTTGGATTCATAACGGATTCTTAACCGTTAATGGCGAAAAAATGAGTAAATCGTTGAAGAATTTTATCACCGTTCGCGATCTGCTTAATAAAAATATTAATGGCATTGTGATCAGGTATCTGTTGCTTGCAACCCACTATCGCAAGCCTTTCGATTATAATCAAAAAACTCTTGATGACGCTAAAAAATCAATCGATAAATTTTACGCGCTTTTTAACGAAAACGACTTATTGCAATATCAGGTACAAAAAGCGCCAGCCCATGAAACCAATCACTTGATGGATAATATTCTGCGTGATCTTTCTGATGATTTAAATACCTCAAAAGTGTTGGCTTTGTTGCATGCGCATGTGCCAGAAGTAAAAATTTCTAATAACAAAAAATCGAAATATGATTTTATGGCAGCCCTTGATTTTCTTGGCTTGCTTGACGATAAATTCTTTGCTAAAGATGTTGCGAATAAAATTAGGGCTACAAATAATATTGATGAAAATTATATCATCGAGCAAATTGCTTTGCGATTTAAGGCTAAGACCAATAAAGACTGGGTTTTAGCCGATAAAATTCGTCAAGATTTATTGGCACAAAATATTATTCTTGAAGATGTAGTTGAAAAAAACGCCGCAGGAGAAAAATCAACCAAAACAATCTGGAAGGTTATAAAATAATGACGATGCAAAATCCTCTCAATCAAGCGCTAGGGCTAGATTTCTACGATCTATATAGTTGTGATGGATTACAAAAAGTTGAGAAAAAATTTTATGAATTTTTTGCAGAAAAAAATGCAGATACATATCGTGAATTTTTATCTTTAAAAAATAGTTTCATAACTTCTGGTTCTGATGAAAATGCTAAAAAGGTTAGTATAAAATTCGATGAAACTATTGCCGCAAAATCTTGCGAAGCCGCCGTTGATGCAGCCGATATAACCACAGCAAATCATTTCTCTAAAAAACAACAGGCAGAAATTTTAATAAATGCAGCGCAAGTTGTAGAAGATTTTTTGGTTTATCTTTTTGATATTGAAAAAGAAAATTCTGCATTAAAAAAAGAGCATGCAGATTTGCAAAAAATTTATTTTGTGAAGCGTGAATTTGTTCAAAGAATTGTTGCAAAAAAATTTAAAGAAATTGCTGCAGAAGTAGAAATGTCAACGGAGGCAGAAGCAGCAAAGATCACAGAAAAATTCTTTAATGAAAATAAAAATAACGAACAAGAAAACCTTGTCACCTCATTAGAAAAAAGCTTCGCTCAAAAAATTTTCTCTCTATTAGAAAAAGAAAAAAGTCTTAATGAAGTAGAACAAAAAGAGTACGAATCTTTAATATTATATGCGGCTTGGGCCCTTTATTCTGTAAAGGGAAAGCTGTTACATGAAAATGGGGCATTATTTAAATTGCCTCAAAAAATTGATCATCAAAAATTATTCAATTACCAAAAAGAAGGCGAGGGCACTTACTCTATCAAGCATTCAGATAATCATCAGCGCGATGGATTTAATCTTACTGACAAAGGTTTTTCTTTGAATCAGACTCTTGCAGAATCGCATTATTGTATCTTTTGCCACAATCAACAGAAGGACTCGTGCCGCACTGGCATTAAAGAAAAACCGCCTCAAGATAGAATAAAAGATGACGAGAAAATAAAAAGCACAGAATTAGCAAGCTTTTTTAAGACTGATCCACTTGGCCTAGAGCTTCACGGTTGCCCACTAGATCAAAAAATTTCTGAAATGAATTTGCTTAAAAGCAAAGGATTTTCTTTGGCTGCATTAGCGATGGCTGCACTAGATAATCCACTGCTTGCAGGCACTGGGCACCGCATTTGCAACGATTGCATGAAATCTTGCATTTTTCAAAAACAAGATCCTGTAAATATTCCACAAATTGAAAGCGAGAATCTGCGTGATATTTTAAAATTGCCTTATGGCTTCGAGATCTACTCGCTGTTAACTCGCTGGAATCCACTAAATTTAACGCAGCCGATTCCACAAAAAAATTCGGGTAAGAAAATTCTTATCGCCGGCCTTGGGCCCGCTGGATACACGCTCGCGCACTATTTGTTAAATGATGGCCATACCATAGTTGCAATTGATGGATTAAAAATAGAGCCGCTCAAACAAGAAATTTCGGGCATAGATTCGCAAGGCGTAAGGCATAAATTTAAGCCAATAAAATTTCTCGATGAAATTTGCGAACCGCTTTCAAGTCGCTTAATTCAAGGCTTTGGCGGTGTTGCCGAATATGGAATTACTGTGCGTTGGGATAAAAATTTTCTTCAAATAATTCGTTTATTGTTAGAGCGTCGCGCAAATTTTCGTATGTTTGGCGGCATTCGTTTTGGTTCGTCAATTACCGATAAAATTGCCTTTGACGAATATGGCTTCGATCACGTTGCGCTTTGCATCGGAGCTGGTCGCCCTAATATCATAAATATCAAAAATAATTACGCTAAAGGCATTCGTTCGGCTTCAGATTTTTTAATGTCTTTGCAATTAAGCGGTGCATTTAAAGAAGAATTATTCACCAATTTGCAAATACGCATGCCAATTGCGGTAATTGGAGGAGGCCTTACCGCTGTTGATGCCGCATGCGAAGCGCAAGAATATTATTTTACACAAATAAAAAAATTCGCTAGTCAATTCGCAAAACTAAAAACTATTTTTGGCGAAGAAAAAATTTGGTCAGAATTAAATGCGGAAGAAAAAATTATCGCGCAAGAATTTTTAGATCATCACGCCGAAGTCACTAAGCACGGGCGTTTAAGCCTATTGCAAAAAATTGACAGCGTTAAAATTTTATATCGTAAAAAAATTCAAGATGCGCCGGCATATCGTTTAAATCATCAAGAATTAGAAGCGGCCTTAAAAGAAGGTATAACATTTATAACTCACGCCAACCCTAGAGAGGCAATGCTTGACGAGTTTGGCAATATTAAAGCTATTAAATGTGACGATGAAAGAATTTTTTCTTGTAAAACTTTATTAATCGCGGCCGGCACTACGCCTAATTTGGCGCCGGTTTTAGAAGATGGTCTAGATTTTAAACTAGAAGGAAAATATTTTGCCGCAATTGATAAAAATGGTCGCAAGATTGATATAAGTCATACGGCAAAACCCCTTGATTTTAGTGTTTTCACTAAGATTGATGATCAAAATAGGGCAGTAAGTTTTTTTGGTGATTTACATCCAAACTTTGAAGGAAATGTTGTGAAGGCGATGTCTAGCGCTAAAGAGGGTCATAAAATGATTACCAATTTGTTGGCAATATCTAAGTATTCCTCAACAAACCTTGCGGCGATTTCTGCAACCAGCATTGCAGCAGATGATCAAAATATTAAGACCGAAGAATCGCTTAGAGCCGGGCAACAAAAATTCTTCCAAAAAATAACCCAAGATTTCTTCGTAAAAATAAAAGCAGTAAATCTTCTTTCTGATAATTTGGTAGAAGTTTTAATCAGCGCTCCACTTATAGCAAAACAGGCTAAATTAGGACAAATTTTTCGCCTGCAAAACTATCACGCTTTTGCTAAAAAAGTTGATGGTCAATTGCTGGCAATGGAAGGAGTGCCGTTAACTGCGCTAAGCATCGATCCTGTGGCTGGCATTATCAGTGCTATTGCCATAGAAACTGGCGGTTCGGCTAGTTTAATAAAAAACTTTAAGCCAAATGATCCTGCTGTTTTTATGGGTCCAAGCGGCAATCCAACTGAAGTTATTGCAAACGAAACTGTAATTTTAATCGGCGGCGGACGTGGCAATGTGCCTTTGGTGGCCATCGCGCGCGCTCATAAAGCGCAAGGTTGTAAAATTATTTTTTGTGCTGGTTATCGCAAAAACTCATACATATATCGTCAAGAAGAGATGGAAAAAGTTAGCGATGTTTTGGTTTTTGCTATCGAAGAAGAAAAGCCGAGTTTAAATCTTAATAGGCCGCAAGATCAGCAATATCAAGGCACTATAGTCGATGCTGTAAAAAAATATCTCACGCAAGATCAACAAAAAATTGATCGCATTTTTACAATTGGCAACGATAAAATGATGCATGCAATCGCTCGTTTGCGTCATGAAAATGCCTTTAAAAACTTTAGCGATGCGCCAATTGCAATCACTAGTCTCAACGCTCCAATGCAGTGCATGCTTAAGGGAGTTTGCTCGCAATGTTTGCAAAAAAGAAAAAATGAAAAAGGTGAAGAGGAGTATTTTTATTCTTGCGCCAAGCAAGACCAAGACTTAGACAAGCTAGATTTTAAACATCTTCATAATCGCTGCGAACAAAACTCGCTACAAGAAAAAATGACTAAAATGTGGCTTAAATCTATAGCTTAAATTGCGGGTATAATTAAAAAATGTGGCGCTAATTTCAAAACTTAGTTAGGAACTACAACCGCGCGACGATTCTTTGTGTAAACATCTTCACTAGAGCCAAAATAAGCAGGACGCTCTTTGCCGTAAGAAATAATTTGAATACGTGCCGCATCAACTCCATTGCTCACTAAATAATTTTTAGCCGATAGAGCTCTTTTTTCGCCAAGCGCAATGTTATATTCGCGGGTTCCGCGTTCATCGCAGTGGCCTTCGATTGTAATTTTAATGGTTGGAGCGCTTTTTAGCCATTCAGCTTGTGTGTTTAATACTGTTTTAGCGGCATCAGAAATGGCAAAAGAATTGTAATCAAAAAATACGCGATCTTGTACTTCAACTTCTTTGATGGTTTCGACGGTTCCTTCGTTAATTGCTTTGGCTTGTTGAGCATTTTCAACCGATTGGTAAGGCTGATCTGTAGATCTGTCTTCAATGATAACTTGATCATCGATAGAGGTTTGAGGTGATTCGTTTTTAGCTGTATTTTTGCAAGAGGCCAATAATAAAATAAAAACTAGTAGCGAGATTTTTTTTATCATAATTGATCTTATTTGATTATTTTAATGAAAAAAACTTAATAACAATAGAGAGCAATGTCAATTAAGAGTTATAAAAAACTTGCGCTTGTGCTAAATATATGCTACAATAGAGCGGTTATTAAAGATTTTAAACAACCAAATAAGCTAATCATATGTTGTTTTGGCAAAGAGAAAATATCATGCGCATGCCCCCTGAAGTTGTGGGGCCAGCGGCTGCCGCGCCAGTGCTTGACCCAGAAGAAGTGGCGAGAAGGCAATTTCGTGCTTCAATCATTGATGAAGTTAACAAAATATATATCGCAAATTCTCCAATCGCCATTCAAATTACCAATGGCCTTGTCGATAGATTTGCTGCAATGCGTCCCGATGCTAGAGATGCCTTTGTTGAGCAAACCAAAAAAGCTCTTGAATACCGCTCTAAAGCAATTTGGCGCCATACTAACGTTTTGCGGCAAGAGGCTGAAATTCGCAAATCATTTGAGGATCCTGGTGCAATAGATGTGCGTGTTTTAGTGCCAGAAATGAAGGATCGCATGGGCCTCGAGGGCCATAAGGCGCGCTGGATGGCTGATATAGAATCATACGGGCCAGAATTTGACACATGGGCGCCACGCCAAGACAAAATTGATCAAATCGTCAATAATGGCAATCCGGCCTTTCACAGCAAGCCATTTCATGAAAATGGCAATGTTATTGCTTCTGATTTTCGTAGGCATTTATTTGAAGCAAAGAAGCAAACCACCGAAATGCTTGAGCGAAGCTCGGAAGAGATAAAATCGTTGATTGAAACCGGTGCAATGCCGCCAAAAAAGCCAACAACCGCAAAAAGCGTTGCGAAGGCGGCGGCAAATAAATCATATGATCTTGCTGGAAGGCTTGCTGCCCCTGCATTTAATTGCTTGCAAGGCATTGTTCATGCTGCTGGTAAAGGAATTTATTCTAAATCAGATCCTTTAAAAGATAGTAGTTATTTAAAAAAATATTATCGCGAGCGTGATCGCCATTTTTCTAGCTTGCTATGGAATTTGAATCCTGCAGAAAGTAAATCTTCGGCGTTGATGTCGAGATATAAAAAACTTTTGGCTAAGTCGCACTACAACCCAGATGGTTCGCCAAATGAAACTGGCCTTATGGATGAGGCAACTTTTAATGAGTTGGCCGATTTAATCACCGAAGAAGTAAAAAAAGCTGACAGGACTAATGCAGCCAAGATGGATGAGTTCAATAAAAACATGAAAGAACTCAACGCTAAAGCCTTAGAAAGCGCCAAAGAGCAAACCGCCGATTCAGATGCTATGCTTAAGTGGCGCATATTGCAGGCGGCGCTAATTATTACGCCATTTGCGGGCCTCAGTATTATGGGGCCGCTTACTCATGTTTTTTCTGGTGTATTTATGAACGCGCAGGGCTTGGGGCATGGCATTGCCTCGCTTGCTACTTCAGAATATACCGGGCCTTTTGGCACAATATGCGAATTATTGCACATCGATGACGCAATTCGTTGGTTGCTTTGCGATATGCCAGTAGTGCATAATGTGATTGACGTTGCCGATAGCCTTACTTCAAGCCACTTAATGCAAGGCTTGCTTGGCGGCATCGCTCTTCCTATGGCAAGTGGGCCGCTAGTGCCAATTGCGGTTGCGGGTGTTTTTAGTTTATTTCGTGCCAATGCAGAAATTGAATATCACAAAAAGTATGATGAGGCTTTTAAAGCCCACCAAAAAGCAATTCGTGCCGAGATAGACAAAATGGCGGAAGCGGCCGGAAAGATAGGAGACGAATGGGATGCGCGCTCTTTTATCGATAAACAATTCAATATTTTGCAAGATTTTCATCGCAAAGCTGAACTGGTTGAATATGTCACGAATCAATGCAGAAGAAGCCCAACATGGCTTGAAGACAATATGGATGCAGACATCATGACTGAAATGGCGGCATATGAAAGAGTTGGAGAAGGCGGAAAAACGCACAAGGTTTTTGATGCAAACGGTAAAATGTCAGAGAAAGAATTAATGAATTTCTTATCAGAAAATAAAGCACTAGGAGAAAGATTCTTCGATAGAGTAACATTATTTTCTGCCTTAGAAAGAAAAGAAATAGAGGCAAAGGTTGCTGCGGGAGAAGAAGACCCAGATGTAGATGTTGCTGCTGTAACGGCAAAGCTTCGCGAGGTTGTTGATCCAAACGCTACAAAGGCTCTTAAAATGCAGGCTCAGCAATTAATGGCAAAAGAAAAAGCTCTGCAAAGAGAAGAATATGTTTTGCGAATTGCGCAAGATCGCAATGTTGATTGTTCAAAAGTTCTTGAGCCAGGAGACCAAGATTTTAGTGAGGAAGAAAGGTCTAAAGAAATTGCCAAGATCGAAGAGGCAATGAAAGAGGCTGAGGCGAAGTTTTTTAAAGAAGAAGCAAGCAAGGCGGTTGATAGAACGTTAGAAGAAAGATTTAAAGCTCCATCTTCTGTTCCTAGGCCAAAAGGCGCTGCTCGTATAGTTCCTCCATCTCAACAACTAATTAGCGCAACCGCTTAAAATATGCCAAAAAAATTTTCGAAACACGAAATAGCAGAGATGATCAGGCTTGGTAATGTAAGCCTTCTGCGTGATTTAGTTTGGAACGGCCACATCAAGATTCCTCAAGATTTGATAAATTTAAATCGTGGAGATACCGCGCTTCATGTTGCGGCAAGGCATGGCCAAGTTGAGATGATGCAGTTTTTGGTAACCGGATTAAAATATCCTGGCGAGGTTATGGCAGATGGCAAGGTTGAAGAGAAGTTATTTGGTTTAGATCCAACGATAAAAAATGGCAAAGGTAAAACCGCGCTAGATCTTGTAAGAAATTACGGTAACTCGCTTAATAATATTGCTCCTGGCCGTCGTAAAACCGCTAATATGCGTAGCAATTTAATGACGCAGTTTTTGCAAATACTTGAATTGCCGCCAGAATCACCGTCACGAAAACAAGCGTTGAAAAGTGCCGAGATGCAGGCCATCCCCGAAGGCGTTACACCAAAAATAAAAGAAAATGTTAAAGAGCCATGGGGCAATTCTAACACCTATACCGGTAGTCGCGATGCTAGTGGCCAAGTAAGAGACAGCGCTGCTTTATACATACAAATTCGCCAGCAATATGAAGAAATTCGCAAAGAAAGAATGGCGAAGCTTGAAGAAAAAAATGGTGTTAAGCGCGCATTTTTAGATAAAGCAAAAAATGGAGTGTTAACCGAGCAAGATCTAAAAGAATTTCTTGATGGTGGTGGAAAAATAAATTGTCTAAGTGGTCGCGGAGGGGATAGCGCCATGCATTTAGCCATTGCTGGTGGCCATGAAAAAGTAGTAGATTTATTGCTTAAGGGTGTTGAGATTAAAGTTAATGGCGAAGTTAAAACAGCAAGATTGGGTTTTGATGATAAGGCGGTAGATATGATCGAAGATTGTTTGGCAAAAGATCCTACTAATCAGGCTCGTATTAATATTCGTAATAAAGCAATGCAGCCTAGCGCCGTAGTTGTTCCAGTTGCTGGCGGGCCTTTGGTAAATCCTCCGCAGCTTGGCGTGGATGGTCCTTAAATTATATTTGCAATAAAACTTGGTTTCAAATAAACATGATTCAAATTTAAAATATTTTTTTATGTATCGTCTTTATCATCATTCTCTGTGTCCTTTTTCGCGCAAGGTACGAATTCATTTAGCAGCTAAAGAAGTTGATTTTGAATTAGTGCCAGAAAATTTTTGGGAAAGACGCAAAGAATTTATCGCGATGAACGCTGCCGGCACAGTGCCGGTAATATTTGATAACAGTAATGCGACAGTAGTTTGTGGCAGCGCAATAATTATTGAATATATCGAAGAAAAGCATATCGAAAGTAAAAATATGCTTGGCGATACCTTTATAAAGCGCGCAGAAACTCGTAGAATTGAAAGCTGGTTTGATGAAAAATTTTACCATGAAGTCTCAAAGCATATTTTGAGTGAACGTTATTTTAACCGCTATTTACCTGGATCTAGGGCGCCAAATTCTGAAATTTTAAGAGTGGCTCGTCACAATTTAAATATTCATTTAAGCTATATCGAATATTTGCTAGAAACCAGAAAATATCTTGCAGGAGAAAATATTTCGGTGGCAGATTTTGCTGCGGCGGCACAAATTTCGGTATTAGATTATTTTGGCGATATCAATTGGCAGCATCATGCCAGCGTTAAAGATTGGTATAGTTTAATTAAATCTCATAAAGTTTTTAATGATATTTTAAAAGATCGCTTAGCAAATATTAATCCACCAGAATGGTATGCGAAGCTAGATTTTTAAAAAATAAAATTGCACATGATCCCTCTTGATAAAATAAAAGCTAAAAGTTTTTTAGCGCAAAATAATCTGATCAATTACGAGATAAAGATGGTGGCCGGAGATGCCTCGTTTCGCTCATATTATCGTATTTTTTGTGGTGCAAAAACTTTTATTTTGATGTTTGCGCCGCCATCTTACGAAAATATTCATCCATTTATTAATATCGATAAATTTTTAGTTGAGCATGGCTTTTCGGCGCCAAAAATTTTTGCAGTTGACGCAAATGAAGGATTTATTCTGTTAGAAGATTTTGGTGATGATAGTTATGGAAGGGTATTGGCAAAAGATATTATTTCTGGCGGTAATTCTCTCGTAAAAAATACAGAGTTTTCTCGCGCTACTGGCGATATAAATTCTGCTACAGAAATACCTCTCTACAAAAATGCCTGCGATGTTTTAATTGAGTTGCACAAAGTTGCGCCTCCACATGATCTCGAGGTTTATAACCATGCTTTGTTATTTCGCGAAGTAATGCTGTTAGTAGATTGGTACTTGCCGCATGTTAAAAAAATTACAATGACGCTGCAAGAAAAAGCGCGCTTCAAGCATTTATGGTTCGAGCTTTTTGATGCATTAAATCGCGAAAATCAAGTTTTGGTTTTGCGCGATTATCACGCTGATAATTTAATGATTTTGCAAAATCGTTTAGGTTATAAATCGGTAGGGCTACTTGATTTTCAAGATGCGGTGATCGGTTCGCCAGCTTATGATTTAGTCTCTTTGCTTGAAGATGCGCGTCGCGATGTTAATGAAAAAACCCGCGAAGAAATTTTTGCGCACTATTTATACACAACTTCGATTGATAAAAGTTCTTTTGCTCGTGATTATAAAATTTTGTCTTTACAGCGTAATATTAAAATCATTGGAATCTTTGCGCGCCTTGCTATACGCGACTCTAAGCCATCTTATTTAAATCTCTTGCCAAGAGTTATTAATTTAGTTAAAATACGTCTTGCCGCTAAAGACCAGCTTTTTGCCGAAATTTCTTTATTTTTACAAAAGTTTATTTAGTTGATTTATATATTATGTCTAAAACAAATAATAATATCCCTAGCGCTTCACCTGAAAAACCTCAAGCAGATTTTTTAGGCATTGTGCAGCAATTGCAGCGTCTAACCGAAGTTAGAAAAGATGAGTTACTTGATGCGGAAGAAATTGCCGGAAAGGTATTTTTATTTTTAAGCGATATTCCTGATCATAATGTTTTGGGTGGTGTTATCAAAGATGATCGTCACTCAGAATTGCGACCTTACGTAACTGCGCTTAATGCGTTATTTCCTTTGGTTAAAAATGCAGATACCGGGGCGATTAATCAGCTAAATTCAAATACAGTAGAAAAGTTAAGCCCAAGAGCATATGCCAAGGTTGCGGTAATTGGTGGAAGACCTTTTGTTGAAGTAATGTGTGATATTGTTAATGCCGAAGTTGAGGGAAGGGTTCCTAAGCACGATGTAGAAGTTAGGGGTGCATATCAGGCGTTTCCTTTAACACATGATCATGGGCATTCTTCTGCGACACCAGCAGCCTAGCTTCTGCCTCTCATAAATAAGGGTGCATCGCTACACCCTTACAAAAAATTATTTCTTCTTAATTTCAATAAAGGCCACTGTCAAATAAGACGTGATCCATAAAATTAAGGCGATAACAAACACAATTCTTGCAATGCCCATTAAAGCGCCAGCAAGCCCAGTGAATCCAATTAATCCTGCTATTAGCGCAATGATTAAAAAGTTGATTGTCCAGTTGAACAAAAATTTTCTGTTAATTACTAGTATCATAATTACTCCTATTATTTGTCTTCATTAATGATGTTTGCCCCTTCCGAAACCTTATCTTTTGCATAGTCTTTAGTTTCGCTAGCTCTGTGGCCAACTTTTTTTGCAAAACAATTTTTATTATTTTTTTCGCAAATTGTTTCTTGTCCGCGATGAACAACTTTTTTTACTTCGCGCTTAACATCGTTGGTTTTTACTTCAACTTTTTCTCCAATGGTTTCGGATGCATGAGCTGCATTAATAAATCCGATTAACGATAAAGCTATAATTAATATTTTCATTTCTTTGAAATTAAATGTTATGTTCATTGTATAGCGAAATCGACTGTATAGCAGTTTGGGTCAAATAGATATACATTCTTTTGCTAAAAAGATGACGGCTTTTAATATGCTATTGAAGACTAGAATGGCAAGCGAGCGACCTTAGATTAGAAGGAATTATCGGGCTGGTATTGAGGAGGAAATATTATTGGGTTGAGGTAATCAGCCCGCAAAAATATGCATAAAAAAAGCCGAGAAGATTATTACCTTCTCGGCTTTTCTTTTACTTTTTAGATTTTACTACTACTTTTTTTTTGCAGTAGTTTTTTTAGGAGCAGCTTTTTTTACCACTTTTTTTGCTACTACTTTTTTTACTACTTTTTTTGCTACTACTTTTTTAACTGCTTTTTTCGCAGCTGCTTTTTTTACTGCCATAAATTTTAAAAATTAATTTTTAATTTTATTTCCAATAAGAATAACAATTTCGAATAATAAAATCATCGGAATTGCTAAACCTATCTGACTCAAGACATCAGGCGGAGTAAGGATCGCGGCTACTATAAAAATAATCACAATCCAATATTTCCGTCTTTTTCTTAAATCATCAGGAGTAAGAAAACCAATTCTAAATAAAAAAAGCAAGAGAATTGGTAACTGAAATGCAATTCCAAATGAAAAAAGTAAATCAATTATTAAATTTAAATATTCAGAAATTTTAGTTTCGAGTTGAATAGGAATTATTGAAGAGTCTGCGAGCCCTTGAACCTCAAAGCTTAGAAAGAATTTAAAAGTAAGCGGAAGAAGAAAAAAATATGCGAGTGCTGCGCCACATAAAAATAAAAATGGTGCAAAAAATAATATTGAAATGATGAATTTTTTTTCTTTTTTGAATAAAGCGGGCGCTAAAAAAAGATAAAATTGAATAAAAAAAACAGGTAAAGAAAAAAATAATGAAGCATAAAATGCAACTTTTGTAAAGGTCACGAAGCCTTCAGCTGGGCTGGTGTAGATTAGTCTTCGATTTTGTGTATTTGTGAAAGAATCGGCTAGCGGTTGCAATAAAAATTGATAAATTTCTGCAGAGAAAAAATAACAGATGCAAAATGCTACACTTAAAAAAATTACACAAAAAATTATCCTTTTTTTTAATTCAGTTAGATGTTCTTGGAGAGAAATTTTTTCAGTCACTTTTTTGATGAGGTTTTATAAAACCCGCCAAACTGGCTCGAGAAGCGGGTTTATAAGAAATTGATTATAAATTTTGTAAAAACTTTTTTGCTATTACAATTTGTTTCTTCACTTCGCTTTGCGCGGTGCCGCCAAAACTTGTTCGAGAATTTACAGAATTTTCTACGCTTAATACATCGAAAATTTTTGCAGAAATTTTCTTTTCAACTTTTTGTAAATCAGAAATTTTTAATTGATGTAGTTCAAGATTTTTTTCTTCAGCCATTTTTACGATTGTGCCAGTAATGTGGTGGGCATCGCGAAATGGAATCTGTAGGTTTTTTACTAACCAATCAGCTAAATCTGTTGCGGTTGAATATCCGGTTTTTGACATTGCTAACATTTTTTCTTTGTTAATCGACATGTCTAAAACCATGCCAGACATGGCTTGCAACGCCATCTTAATATTTTTGCTGGCATCAAAAACAACCTCTTTATCTTCTTGCATATCTTTTGAATAAGTCAGTGGAAGGCCTTTGATTACGGTGAGTAATGCAAATAATGCGCCAAAAATTCTGCCAGATTTTGCGCGAATTAATTCTGCGGCATCAGGATTTTTTTTCTGCGGCATTATAGAGCTGCCAGAAGTGAAGGCATCTGATAGCTTGATAAATTCAAAACCTTTACTCATCCAAATAACAATTTCTTCAGCAAAGCGCGATAGATGCAGTGCGATTAATGACGTTGCCGATAAAAACTCAATAGCAAAATCGCGATCTGAAACAGAATCCATCGAGTTGGCAGTAGGATGCGCAAAGCCAAGAGTTTTTGCGGTGGCAAAGCGATCAATTGCAAATGATGTGCCGGCCATAGCGCAAGCGCCAAGAGGGCATTCGTTCATTCTGGTACGTAGATCGCTTAAACGCGAAATATCGCGCTTAAACATCTCGAAATAGGCCAGTAAATGATGAGAAAATAATACAGGTTGCGCAACTTGCAAATGAGTGAAGCCTGGCATTATAACATCTAAGTTTTTTTCTGCTTTAGCAACGAAGTTGTTTTCTAGTTCGATTAGTAATTTTTGAATCTCATCAATTTCATCGCGAATAAATAAGCGAAAATCGGTGGCAACTTGATCATTGCGCGAGCGAGCAGTATGAAGCTTTCCGGCGGTATCTCCAATAATTTCTTTTAAGCGAGATTCGATATTCATGTGAATATCTTCGAGCTCTTTTTTAAAAATAAATTTACCAGAATCGATTTCTTTTTCGATTTTTTTTAGGCCATCAATAATTTGTTTTGATTCTGCATTAGAAAGAATTTTTTTTGCAGCAAGCATTTGCGCATGAGCAATCGAGCCGCGAATATCTTGCTTGTAGAGCTTTTGATCGAAGCTGATTGATTGATTTATTTCTAACATCATTTCAGCTGGGCTAGTTTTAAATCTTCCGCCCCACATTTTATTTGCAGAATTTTTTTTCATAATTGATTTAGGTTAAAAGTAATAATTTTTTTGCATTAATTGTGATCATACTTCGATATATTTTTTAATAAAATTTTGATAAAAATCAGGATATATTTCCGAAACATTTTATTAAAAATAAGTAAAATAGAGCAAAATGTGATTACGATTATTCTTGCTAATGCTAATAGATTGTAAACTCTTCGCGCAAAATACTAAACATATAAACGTCTACTAGCTTTCCGCGATGATAGCGATGTTGGCGCAGGCAGCCCTCGTATTTAAATCCGCATTTTTCTAATAGGCGCACCGAAGCCTCGTTATAAGTTGAAGTTACTGCTTCAATTCTATTTACTGCCAATACTTTAAAGCCATATCGCACAACTTCATTCACAGCTTTAGTCATGATGCCGCGACGCCAAAATTCTTTGGCCATATCATAACTAAGCTCGATGCGATTATGATAATTGTTATGCGAACTAAAGCCGATTGAGCCAATCATCGTGTCATCTTTTTTATCGGCGACAGCAAAATAAATTCCATCATTATTGTAAAAAACATTGCGCCAGTAATAAAGCTCGCGACGTGCGTCTTCTATGGTTGCCGGCACCTCGGTAAGAATATATTTATTAACTTCTGGATCGGTGTAATATTGAAAAAAAGCTGGTACATCTTTGTCTTGTTGTTCGCGCAAAATAAATTCACCTAGATCGATAACTGGAAAAGGTTTTTGTGCAGAAGAATACATTTTTAAAAAATAAAATATTAACTAACGGTGCCTAGTAAATTTTGAGTAAAACTTATCGCATTAAATTCTTGCAAGTCTTCAATTTTTTCACCTACGCCAATTGCATAAAGTGGAATTTTATATTTATCAGAAAGTGCAACAATAATTCCGCCTTTAGCAGAGCCATCAAGCTTAGTAACTATTAGCCCGGTAATACCTACAATTTGATTAAAAATCTCGAGTTGATTTTTTGCATTTTGCCCAATTGTGGCATCAAGAACTAAGATATTTTCATGGGGCGCTGCAGCATCAATTTTTTTTATCACATTGCTAATTTTTTTTAACTCCTCCATTAAATTTTGTTTATTTTGTAAGCGGCCGGCGGTGTCAATTAATAATATATCGAAGTTATTTTCTTTGGCATAATTAAGGGCGCGAAAGGCAACTGCGGCAGGGTCTTCACCATCTTTTAAGGCAGAAATTATTTCGCAGTTGCTGCGCTTGGCCCAAATTTCTAATTGCTCACAAGCTGCGGCGCGAAAGGTGTCGCAGGCTGCGATCAAAACTTTTTTCTTTTCTTTGCTAAGATTAAAGGCAATTTTTCCGATAGTAGTGGTTTTGCCAACTCCGTTAATTCCGTTAAAAATTATTACGCGTGGTTTGATTGAGTTATCAAGGGCCAGGGTTTTTTCGCAAGGTTTTAAAATATCGATTATTTCTTGTGCTAGAAATTTTTTTATTTCTTCTTCGCTGATATTTTTTTCAAATTTTTGAATGCGTAATTTTTTGACAATTTTTGTGCTAGCCTCAACTCCAATGTCGCTATTGATTAAAATTTCTTCTAGATCATCAAGAATTTCTGCGGCAATTTTTTTATGCGTAAAAATTTGAGTAATAGCTTGTGTAAGCTTGCTAGAAGTGCCTTTAAGCTGATCGGTGATTTTTGATTTTGAAAAAAAACTAAAAAAAGACATCTAAATTAATGATGTTAAAAATTATTAATATTTTCGCAGGCATAAATTAAAGCGCGGGCTTTGTTTATGCATTCTTGATATTCTGATTGCGGATCAGAATCAAACACAACACCAGCGCCTGCCTGCAAATAAATTTTGCCATCTTTAATTAATGCCGAACGAAGCGTGATACAGGTTTCCATGTCTTTATTGCTGGCAAAATATCCTACGCACCCGGCATAAAAACTGCGTTTTACTTTCTCGATTTCTTCGATAATTTCCATGGCGCGAATTTTTGGTGCACCACTTACTGTGCCAGCAGGAAAGCCGCTAATTAAGGCATCTAGCGCTTCTAAATCATCGCGCAACTCACCTTCAACATTTGAAGAAATATGCATTACGTGCGAATAATATTCGATCACCATTTTTTCTGTAACCTTTATTGTGCCAGGTTTCGCAACGCGCCCCACATCGTGACGACCAAGATCGATTAGCATTAAATGTTCGGCGATTTCTTTTTCGTCTTGCAATAATTCTTTAGCAATTTCGCGATCTTTTTCTAAGTTGCCATCGCGCTTTCTGGTTCCGGCAAGTGGGCGAACAGTAACTTTATTATTCTTGCTAGAAACCATGATTTCTGGGCTTGAGCCAGTTAAAACGAAGTCATCAAATTTAAGAAAAAATAAGAAAGGCGAGGGGTTAACGGAGCGCAAAGAGCGATAAAATGAAAATTCTGGAATATTGTCTGGAAATGCGCTGGTAAAGCGTTGCGATGGTAAAACCTGAAAAATATCTCCACCTTTAATATAAGTTTTTGCTTTTTCTACCGCATCGCAAAATTCTTTTTCTTGGTAATTTGAGACAAAGTTAAATTGTGTTGCAGCTTTGATTTTTCTATCTTCGTATGGTTCGCGCAAAATATTTTCAACCGTAGTAATTTTGTTTACCAGTTGCTCGTAAGATTGCGATTGTCCTTTAAAAACTGGTGCGCAAATCAAGGCGCAATCAAAGAAATTATCAAAAATAATCAAGATTTGCGGGCGAATAAAAATACTGTCAGCAATTTTAAGATCGTCGCGCAATGCCTTATCTGGCAAGCTTTCCATCAGCCTTCCCATGTCGTAACCTAGATAGCCAAAAATGCCAGCTGCAATTCCTTGTAGTGCGATTTTATCGTAATTTAGATTGGCAAAATCATCGATTTGCGATTGATCGATTAAATTGCGCAATTCTGCAAGCGGCTCGCCATCTTGCTTTGTAAATAATTTGCGATCATTGGCAAAATCTGTATTGATAAAAGATTCTCTCCCAATGCATTTCCAGACTAAATCTGGATCAAGGCCAATTACCGAAAATCTACCTTTATTGTTGCCACCATTTTTATTGTTTTCGGCCGACTCAAACAGAAAGTGATAATCGGTAAAGTGCTTAAAAAGCTTGAGACTAGCCAGTACCGGAGTGATGGTGTCTGTCGAAATTTTTTTAAACAAAACTGTGCCCGATGTAGATAATTCGTTAAATTTTGTTTTATCGATATTGAAAGTCATGTTTTATCGCATCAATATTTTATTTTTCTTCTTGGTCTTTTTGTGCCTGACCAAGAAGTTTTTCGTTAATTTTTACAGGATATTTTTTTTGTAAAAATTTATTAAATTCTT
>Ga0209550_10000067_pt1 | contig 77648 bp, 65 predicted proteins | sample LauGreSuBDMM15SN_2_FD_187567 | JGI IMG/M metagenome (GOLD analysis project Ga0209550, IMG submission 187567) | Freshwater lake microbial communities from Lake Michigan, USA - Su13.BD.MM15.SN (SPAdes) (version 5) | ecosystem: Environmental > Aquatic > Freshwater > Lake | place: Lake Michigan... | reverse complement strand
CTCCTGACAACAACCCTTTCACATACTCTTCCTCATTACACTCTTCATACTCCACATACTTCAACTTCAACATTCTTAACACATCCTTCTCTTCTATATGGCGATGGTTTATCATCGCAGGATAATATGTATATTCAAAAACAAATATAAAACATATTTTTTATTGTATATAATTACAAATGCGCGTGTGTGATTTTCCGCAAGGTCGTTATGGGAACGCGATATTCAGATATTTAGCTAGTTCTCTAGTTTGCATAATATACGACGCCAAACGGACATATGATATAGATAGTTGCGATGCGGTTATGTCAGATACAGACTTTATATCCTGGTCAGAACAAGTATTGCAAGACAATATACCACCATTAGATACTAATAAAACATATCTATTTCGGGGATATTATCAACATGACGCCATATTTTTAAAATACAGGGACCAACTACTAGAATATATATATGCGCATCCGGAAGACATATTAATAACCGATGGATATAAACCCAGGGCAACCGGTATATATCATTATCCGGTTGCCGAATATTTATCCAGAGAACTATTATCATACGATGATACCGTTCCGCAATATGATATAGTAGTGCATCTAAGATTAGAAGACTTTGTGTTTGTCAACCAAGCTATACATCCTAAATGTATATCCGATATTCTATATACTATTGAGAACCATTCGACCAATACGATTTGTTTTGTGGTTTCTAAACCGACCACCCCGTTCGAACATAAATATATAGATTATTTTGCAAAACGATTTCATATAATATGTGAGTCAAACACACCAACGCAAGACTATCATATCATTAAAAATGCAAAAACATTAGTATGTTCTCGTTCTACTATGTGTTGGGCTGCCGCATTTTTTTCAAACACAGTAGAAACTGTATATTTCCCGAATTATATAGCAACGTCGCATCTACATGAAACCTTTAAAACTCCTATAACAAATACTATTCCATATGACGTGGTATTATCACCGGAACATGAAATAAATTATTATCTGGATAATGTAAGTATATAGGGGTGTGATAAATGGTGATAAATGAGTATTTGATGTTTTATAGAAAATTGAAATATTTTTTTTATAATTGGAGTATATCATATTATCTCTCATTTATAAAATTGTAGTCTTATATTAAAGCCATTCCCCCCGAAATATATCATGTCGACCACTAATGTTCCCGAATGTTGCATCTGCATGGATTCCATCAACTCGGCTATTAACAACTGCACTACGCCATGTGGCCATATGTTTTGTTTCCAATGTCTCGCCAAAGCATTGGAACAGAACAATACATGCCCTATGTGCAGAGCCGTGTTGATGGAAGTTCCCGATGAAGAAGAAACTCTCTATACCGATGAAGATGAGTATGAGATGGATTCCGATGATGAATCTGTTGAACAGTTTGACGATGACGCATTAAGAGCATTTAGAGGATTTATGCAAAGAGTTGAGTCAACCATTGCGTCTATTTCAGAACCCGCCGAAGCAATGGAAGTGGAAGATAGCAAAGAAGAACATGCAGAAGATTTAGAAGAAGAAGAAGAAGAAGAAGAAGATAATACAACCACCGAAAACGTAGTGGAAGCCGACGTGGAAACCATAACCGAAACATTGCAAAAGCGCGGTATAACGATGTTGGATTTAGTTGCTCTATTGACAGATAGGCCTAGCACCAAAATCGCAAAACATACCGACCGATTTATGAACGCATTGGAAACTATCTTAGATAAAGCTATCGACGACTGCGACCGAGAAGCAGCACAATCGCAAGCATAAAAAACAAGCAAATACTCACTCTCCCTTATATTATATTGCATTTGTAATAAATAATAATTATATGTTTTTACCACCTTTTTATATTTCAAATGCCGATTATCTACCAGTCCAATATTTTATTATTGGTAAATTTTTATGGTTATCAATTTCATTAAATCGTAAATGAAGTTTACAATACTTATGTATATCACCGAATAATGTTTCTTTTTTTCCTTCTTTTTGTAATAAAACAGAAATTACTCGTTCAAGACTACACCGATTATATCTATTTAATACATAATCTAATAATTTGCTAATATCGTATTTACTATTAATGTAAGTTAAATAATCGTGTGTTATTATAGTCATGCATCCAAAACAACCTTTCCATAAATATTTGTTTTCATAAAATTTAGTCAATTCTAAATCATTAAAAATATTTATCATTCTTGTTTCATCTGCGATTTGGTCCCAATTATGTTCAAATTCCCATAAAAATTTATATTTTTCTACACTCATATCTATATATTTATTTACAATTACAGAATCATGAATTAATACAGCAATATCAAATAGTTTATTATGTAAATAGTAATAATAAGGTAATAATTCACCTCTTTTAGGATATTCACTATTTATAATAGTAGTTTTATATAAAGTTTCTTCTGTTATATAGTTATAATTACTATTATCATCTATGATAAGAATGTTATTTTCGGGATAATATTGTCTAATAGACTTAACACATTTAATCCAATATTTATTTGTTAATTCACTATTTACATGTCTTAATATAATAAATCCAACTTGTTTACTCATACTATACCTGAGACAAATGTTTTAAAATATATAAATAAACGCATATTGTTATGCAAATAACATGAATATATTATTCATATCATCGACAAATAGTTTCGGCATCGTTAGTTGTATATTATGCGGATAGCCGTTGTCTCGATTCCGATAATTGTGTATGCGAGTTTTGACCAAGTCTACCATTTTATAAAATGCATCGTTCCACGAATAGGGAACCCATATGTTTATTGGGAGAGCATCGTCCAAGTAAATCGTTTTTTCATGAAATATAGACGTATTCTGTTTTATATATGGCGGTATTCGCCGAGATAAGCATCCGTTAGTTGTAGACAACAATACAGCCAAAATAACAATATTATAGAAACAGAACATGTTAATAATATATAACTAAGATGTTCTACGTATATTTATATAGTTTATGTATCAATTTTATGTTCTCGAATCGAGTTTACAGTATATACAATATAACTTTATCTACGAGACGATGTTTATCTTGAAACGTCGCTATTTTACATTTGACAGGAGAACGTATATCTAGACCATGGGTGCTATGTACTCTCGCTTTATCCTTCGATGATAAATCATCTCCAGATAAATCTCGACCACTTTCGGTCGTTCCGACCTCCCGCGTTCTCGCTAAATATTTCAATTCCGAGATATATACAGTATATTCGGTATTGTCGGATGAATGGTCTGGATGTTTATCCAATACAACCCCAGAGTATACGCGCGATATCATATCTGTATTCTGATAACATATATATAACAATTCGCATGCGGTTTGTGCGGAACGTATGGCTTTCATTTGGCTATTTATAACCGATACTTGGGTAGGGGATGTCCAATGGTCCAAAAATAAATGCATATTCGAACACTGAGTTTCATCTGATACCCGCGCTCCCGAAAATCCTCCATATAATTTCCATATGTATATTTGATTCAATAAATCGACTAATCTACGTATTGGACTCGTAAAATGTGCATAGTTCTCCAGTTCCATAGTAGAATGTATAAAAGTATCCCCCGCGCGAAATCGTCGATATTCCGAAGATATATGATTATGCAGATTATATAAGATTCGTTCCGTATTTGTGTCAAGGGCATGACTATTCGGTGATATATTATTGTTATTTTCATTTGTTTGAGAACGCGACGAAACCAACCGAAAAATACCCATATTATTTTTATACAGAATAGTTCCTATTTCCATATTCATCTTTATCATCCAATAGGCAACCAGGTCATGGCTATTGGTAATAGTGGCATCCATACGTTGCGTTATACGTAATAATCTGGTATAATGGGGGTTTTTATGTAAGTTCTCCGCATCATATCGATAGTTTTTTTTCACCACAATTTTCGTATGGCAAATCGATATTTGAATTGTTCCGTCCGACGCCAATATATAATCCATTGTTATTGCAAATCGCTCGTGTTTTTCTATTAAACTACATAGGTTCTCCGATATATCCGGTGGAAACATTGGTATTTTTCGCGTGGGTAAGTATATTGTAGATACTCGAGAGTTGGTGGTATTCCATGCATCCAATTCTTGGAGCCATACTATGACATTCGCAATATAGATGGATATTCTAGTAGACCCGTCCAGGTTCTCTGTTATACTCATTGCATCGTCATAGTCTATGGTTGTGTCATTGTCTATACTAAATATATATTCTTGAGAACGGTCTTCGGGATTGTATTTTTCAGTTATAGTATGGATGAGGTTTTCTTCCGATGTCTGTGCAAGCGTCTTTTTTATATGTTTTGTATATGTAGATATACTCGACGTCAATCCTTTACATAATAATTGGTATTGCTCAAATGCGGAGTATGTACTAACGGATCCCAATGTTTCTACCAGTTCTCCATATGGATGTTTTTCGGTCCATTTAGTGTATTTGAATACAACATATTTATTGGTTATATGTTTAGATAATTCCAATTTTATGTCATATGGAACAAGAAATATGGGTAGGGTCTTATCGTGCGGAACACATTTATATAAAAGTCTTTTTTTATTTTCGGTTCTACCATATGTTTTATTGTTTTCCAGTAATAATACGCCAGGAATCGGGACTTGGTTTTCGCGAAATGGAGAACATATCAAAGTAAGTTCTCCATTTTCGTAGGGTTTGAATACATCGCCGTGAAATAATCTATGGGACAATGGGTGAAAAGTAGCGGGTAAACCTACCGGCCCGGGGCGGGCTTCGCCCGCCTTGGCGCCTTCATGCACCACATTCCAAGCCGAATAATCTCGCGCTTCTATTTGTATTGTATATTGCATAAATGCTTGGTGAGAAATAATGGCGTTTGATATATAATAGTATATAATAATTTTATATGATTATTATATATTATATTACTTATGGTGCACAAAACCAGTCATAAAAATAGAAAATCTAGCAGAAGAATAAAAAAATCTAGCAGAAGAACGAGAAGACGTAAAGGTGGAGACGCACCAGGTCAAGGGCCAGGTCAAGGGCCAGGTCAAGGGCCAGGTCAAGGACCAGGTCAAGGGCCAGGTCAAGGGCCAGGTCAAGGGCCAGGTCAAGGGCCAGGTCAAGGACCAGGTCCCGCACCAGGTCCACCAGCTCAAATATTACCGGATACGCAAGATAAATGTGAATTGCTTGATAGACAATTTTCAAGTAAATCTAATAATATATGGAAAACATGTATTACAATAAATAAAACCCCTAGACCAATGATATATATGACTCCCAAAAATGTTGTTATAAAAAGTGTAGAAACCATACAAATACCGGAGTTTGTGATTGATATAATGAATGATACTGGTAGATATGTTATACGAATTGAGGATAAATACGTAGGATGTTTGGTATATTTGAATAATTCTTGGTATGCAATTATGCGACTTTTTGGAACAACTCTAAATACTCATTATTTTGCAAGAACTGAAAAAAATAAAGTCTTCTATCGATTAGATGGTATTGGAGTCGATATAAATGTTGCGAATAATACTGGAACTGGCACAATCAAATTATCAGATAATATGTATAATAAAGACTATGTTAAAACTTTATTGGGAAATAAAAATACCCCTACCATAACCTTAACTGGTGGTTTCACAAATATAAATAAAGACAATGGGGTAAATGATAATATATTTATTTCATTGCAGGCATTTAGACAGCAAAAATTGTTAGGTAATGATGCAAAACAAGAGGGGGTATATACGGCAATTGACGTTGCAGCCGACACGGAGTTTAGTATATTTGGAGCTTTAAGGGGCTTATTCTCATAGTATATTATTAATCGAAAAGAAAATAAACATAATCGGATGTATAATACAATCTATTATGCCACCCAAGTTTTATAAAAAATCATTCGCAACAAAGAGAACCGCAGGCACAGCGACCAGACCCCCAAACCAGTATACCAATGCCATCTATCTAGTCATAGTGGAATCTCCATCGAAATGTGCCAAAATAGAAGGGTATTTAGGCGATGAATATAGATGTATAGCCAGTAAGGGACATATTCGCGAAATTGGTGGAATCAAAAACATTGACACAAAAAACGGCCACAAAATCAAGTTCTCGGTAATTGATGAAAAAAAAGCCCATATAGCATTCATGCGAGAATGTATATCCGGATTCTCAAAACAACATATTATTCTAGCGACGGATGATGATAGAGAAGGTGAAGGCATTGCATGGCATATATGTGATCTATTTGATTTACCGGTAGAAACAACTCCCCGGATTTTATTTCACGAAATTACGAAACCGGCATTGCTAAAAGCAATCAAAAATCCCACAAAACTAAATATGGATTTGGTTATGGCGCAACATGCCCGACAAGTTCTCGATATTTTGGTGGGATACAAGGTATCGCCCTTTCTCTGGAAACATATACACAATAATAAAACCAATGGATTATCGGCAGGTCGGTGTCAAACCCCCGCCCTACGATTAGTATACGAAAACGATAAATCTATATCAGAAAATACCGTTGAAACCAAATATAAAACCACCGGGTTCTTTTTTGAAAAACAGATTCCTTTTCAATTAAACCGAGACTTCCAAAAGGATTCCGACATCCGGGAGTTTTTGCTAGTATCAAAATCATTCAAACATATGTTGTCTATTGACGCGCCAAAAGAAAGTATCCGAAAACCGCCTAAACCTTTCAATACATCCGCCCTTTTACAATCAGCAAGTAATGTTCTCCATATGTCGCCGAAAGAAACCATGAACTGCTGTCAACAATTATATCAAGCCGGTCATATAACGTATATGCGAACGGAGAACACGAAATATTCCGCGGACTTTTTGCCTAAAGTTCGCGAATATGTTTTACATCGATGGGAAAAGGAAGAATATTTAGGAAACGTTGATTCTATTCTAAATAAAGACGAAACAAATCCCCACGAAGCCATACGTGCAACACATATTGAACATTCCTTTATAGTTGGTATGGAAGGTCGATTGCATTCTTTGTATAAATTGATATGGACAAACACGGTGGAAAGTTGTATGGCTCCTGCTAAATATAATTGCACCACCGTTTCAATTAGTGCTCCACAGAAAAACAGTTATACGAATATCGTAGAAATACCCGTATTTTTAGGATGGAAAATTGTCCGGGACAAAGAAACCACCGATACAAGTGAACTATCAACACAAACCCAAAATAACGGCGTCGGGTTATTATTCTTTTTCAAATCGCTAAATATATCCAATCCAATACCCTATGTAAAAATAGAAAGTAAAGTAGTTGCGTCCCATAAATATACACATTATACGGAATCTACCCTAATTCAAAAGTTAGAAGATTTAGGAATAGGCCGTCCGTCCACGTTTGCTACTATTGTAGATACTATACAAGAACGGGGATATGTGAAACGACAAGATATCGACGGTATTGAAATAGAATGTATGGAATACATATTACGAGAACAAGAGATAACGGAAATACCAAAAACAAATATATTCGGTAAAGAAAAAAACAAACTGGTTTTGCAACCGATTGGATTGGCAACAGTAGAGTTTTTAATCCAGCATTTTCAACCATTATTCAATTATGACTATACAAAACAAATGGAAGACCATTTAGATAAAGTATCTGTTATAAATTGGAATAATATTTGCGCCGAATGTGAGAACTTGATTAAAACGTTAGCGAAACCCGTTGCTAAATTGGTAAAACCAGTATATATTATTGGTTCTCGCGATGGGGCAACTCAATATGAACTATGTTTTCATCAATATGGAACATCATTAAAGCGGGTTCTATCAGACGGAGAAGTCGAATATAAGAAGGTATCCTCCAAAATAAAAATCGATATAGAACAGGCGAAAGCGGGAAAATATATCGCAGAAGACTTATTAGAAATCGAAAACGACCATTTAGGAAAATACAATGGCGAAGATGTCATTCTAAAAAATGGTAAATATGGGCTTTATGTACAATGTGGAAAGCAAAATACCAGTATAAAATCCATTAAAAAACCGATTCATATGATTACATTAATAGATGTTATACCATTCATTGACCCAACATATACGAATCAATTATCCGAGTCCACCGGAAATGAACCCAGATTACCACCACCTCCAAAAAACCCAAATATACTAAGAATATTAAATACGGATATTAGTATTCGAAAAGGTAAGTTTGGTCCGTATATCTACTATATGACACGCGAAGCGAAAAAACCAACATTTTTCCCACTTGGTTCCTATAAATCTAAATATGCAACGGTAGATGAAAATGAGCTAATAAAATGGATAGGAGAAACATATAATATATGCGTGTCATATATTTCAAACAAGTAATGTATATTCATCCACAATGTATAGTAAAAAATATGCATATAGTGTAATAGAATGGCTGTAAACACACTATGGCAAAATATAGGGCAGACTTTAAATGCAACCGGGCAGACTTTAAATACAACCGGGCAGACTTTAAATACAACAAGGCAGACTATACAACCGTTCAATGGTCTAAACTACTTTAGTTATGTTAGTATTTTTTCATTATTTATAATGACATTGGGTTTTTTATATAAAGTAGAAACAACCATATTTGGTATATTATTATTATATTTAATCAATATAGTATATTCTATAATATTATCAAAGGATATTTTTAATTCACCTAAAGCGAATGGGTCGTCATTTATAACAATACTAATCACATTTGTATTATTTTCAAATATATGTTCATCTACCGTAATCATGAAGTTATTACGAAGATTGCATATTAAATATTTAAAACAGAAACAAACAATAAAATTATCTGAAACAAATAGACATAAACTTAGTTTATACATAATAATGTGGATTTCGTCATTGTTTATCATATTTATACTTAGTGCGTTTTTCTTTATTGAATTGCCCGATGCGCCGTATTTTAGTTATTTGTTTATAGGAAAACAAATATCAGCACCTGGTATGGTTTTTGGATTTATTATAAAAATATTAGGCACTGCCACACTAACAGTATTAACGCTATATATGATATACCTAACAGTCATACTTCGCAAGATAGATAAGAAAATAGTGCAATAAATATTATGGATAAACTCGTATAAATAATATTAACGTGTTCTCTATACAATATAAATGAAATATTATGAAACACATTTTGAAGAATACATACATTCAGTAGAACAATATAATATACATCCAGAAATGCAAGCTGTATATGATTTATTTCCTAAATCTCTATCGCAGTTTGGAAACTTAATTGTATATGGCCCTCCCGGTTCAGGAAAATATTCGCAAGTTTTATATTTGTTAAAAAAATACTCACCGAGTGAGTTAAAATACGATAAAAAAATTACATGTCAAACGGATAAAATAGAATATAGTTATCATATTAGTGATATACATTACGAAATCGATATGGCATTACTTGGATGCAATTCAAAAATGTTATGGCATGAAATATTTATGCAAATTGTGGATATAGTATCCGTTGCTCCTGAAAAAAATGGGATAATCGTATGTAAAAACTTTCATATTATACATAACGAATTATTGGAAATATTCTATAGCTATATGCAACAATATATTCAGCCGTCAAATCATATAAAAATTAGGTTTATTATTATATCGGAGCACGTTAGTTTTATACCGAAAAATATATTGCAATCTTGCAAACTTATATCTATATGTAGACCTCATAAATCGCATTATATTAATCGTATTATAGCGAGAACACCGGAGCTCGGAACAGTGCGAGGAACGAGCACAGGTGTTCGAGGTTTATCCGGAGATGAGTTATCATCGCAGGATATAGATTCAGATAAAACATTTGTTGAACATAAGCATTTATCCCCCTCAAATACATTGTCTGTATTTTTAAATAGAATTAATCCCCAGCTAAATAGAAAACCTATGGATTATACGAATATAGAATGTATATCAAATACTCGATTGCAGTCGAACCGTATTGCAAAACAAAAAATAAAAGCGATATTTGATTGTTTAGAACCGGAATATATAATTAATATAAAAGAAACGGAATCGTTCTCATTAATGGAAAATGGGTCGGAAATACCAAAAGACAACTTTAATACTATTTGTAATAATATTATACAAGAATTATTGCAATACCGTCGCTTGTCATTTACGAAGTTTCGCGATACAATATATGATATTTTAGTATACAATTTAGATGTTCCCGAATGTTTATGGTACGTTATATCTTATTTTATTCAGCGGAATATTTTCACAGAAGATGAAATTGAAAGAGTTATGGACAAAATGTATATTTTTTTAAAACAATACAATAATAATTATAGGCCAATATATCATTTAGAAAGTATATTCTTTTATATAATAAACATTATTCAATCTAAAACCCATGAATAGAGAACGTGCATATGACCTGCTAAATATACAACAAACAAATCCGCCCATTTCAAATGATACTATAAAGAAACAATATCATATAAAAGCCTTACAGTATCATCCTGATAAAAACAAAAACCCCGGCGCGGTTGCGAAGTTCCAAGAAATACACGATGCATATGACTTTTTAATGCGAAATAACGAGGATGGATATTCATACGCAAGACCCGGTGGCAATAATACATATAAAAATATATTGCAAGTATTCTTGAAAAGTATATGGAAACTGGATTCGGACAATACTGTGTTCTCCGTAGTCATAGAAAAAATGACGGAATGTTGCGAAACAAAAGCGGTTGAACTATTAGAACAAATCGATAACCAAACATTAATAAAAATCCACGAGCTTTTTTCGAAATATAAATCTATATTTCATTTTTCAGAGGGGGTCCTCGCATGTATAGAAGAAGTTCTCGCAAATAAAATAAAAAATGCGAATTGTATACTATTACATCCTACGATAGATGATTTATTCGAATGCAATCTATATAAAATAACGGAAAACGAGTCCACGTATGTTATACCGTTATGGCATCACGAACTCGTATACGATAATAATGGAACCGAACTATATATTAAATGTATTCCAATACTTCCTAATAATATATCGATTGATGTGGAGAACAATATCCATATTAGTGTCAGACACGATATATTGGATATATTTAACCGAGAAACCATTGATATTTGTATTGGTTCTAGGAAGTTCTCTATTTTTACTGAAGAATTGAGAATAAAACCAATGCAAACCGTCGTCCTAAAGGGCTGTGGTATTCCGAAGATTCATACCGAAGATATTTACAATGTGTCTAAAAAATCCAATATATATGTTTCTATGGAATTGGTGCATACATTATGAGAGCGTTGACCGGATAATAAATATTTGATTTTCATAAAATTGAAATATTTATTTAATTGGTATTATTATATCCATTCAATACTATATTATTATATTTATCCTCTATAACTATAAAACGCGCTAACTAACATGTCGACCTTCCACAATAGAATGAATGAATACCGCGAGTCTCGTTATCGTAATAGAAATTATGATATATATCCTCTACTATATTCCAACACATTACCGCCATTTGTTTCCGACAATCGAGAAGAAAGACTGCGTAGAAATCTACAGGAAAACCGTGAAGCCATGGACGCATTTATCAGCGAGTGGCTACCAACATACTATATTGATTGGTGCGAAGAAATATACAATATGCCTACAAATACACCAGAAAAACCTGCGAAAGGCGCTACCGCGCCCGGGGCGCCGGCTTCGCCGGCCATGCCCCATTGTGCCTCCTCCGATGTAGACATAGATTCTATTACTACACGATTGGAGGATATGGTTGTAGATAATACTATTCATGTTCCCGAAGAAGTGGATAACACCAACAACTATATGGCTATAGAAAACGCAATCCACTACGGTAATATAGCTATTCGTCGCCGAAAAATAGGAAAACGCACAAAAAAATAAAATATATTTGTATATCACATGCTACCGCATATTTATATGCCCGTGTAAATTGTAATTAATTATATGTTTTTTATGTGTATTTTCCATTTATATATAATAAAATATATAAATGGAAAATACATTCACTACTTATATATCTCCCGAGAATATGTTATTTCAAGATACAATTGACTCCATTTGTGAAGATGGTATAATGGGAGGAGGGAGAGTTGAGGGGGGGGGATTATGGTGAAGGTAGTGATAAAATCTCGCGCAAAATATTGTTATATTCATCCTGTATTTTCATAACCAATGTAATATCAGCATATTATAAAAAGGATTATATTTATGCAACCACATTTTGCGCATTGATTGCAACATCCGTAATATATCATTCAAATAGTAATATTTATACAAATATTCTGGATAAAATACCTATATTTACTATTGTGTTATATGGATTATATACATTGCAATACAAAACCGTTGCAGGATTCAATAATAATATTGTTTTGTTTTTTATTATTGCGACGTTTTATTCAACCATATATTTATACTGCTATGGATACTGTATAGAAGACTATTGTTTTCATCCTAAATATGGAAATTATTATCATGCATTTATGCATATAATAAGTTCAATCGGTCATCATGCAATAATATTTATGTAAATAATTTAGGTATTCTTATTAGGTATTCTTATTAGGCATTCTTATATAATAATACTTTATAATGGAAATCGAATCATCGTCGAAAAATATTGAAGGGAATGGTTTAGAGAACATTCCGCAACATGAACCAAGTGAATGTGTAGAACAAAATGAACTTGTTATAATAGATATATCCTTCGATGATGAATCATTTAAACACCCCAAAGTTGTATTACCGGATGACGCCGACAGTTATCGCCATACTGGATATTCAAATAAAAAAGAGTTTAGAGGATGCGGACAGTGGGGGAGCGATTGCAAAATAGGTTGCAGTTTATGTAGTATTTGTTGTTCCAAGTGCACGCCATGCTGTTGTATATTTAATAAGTGCAAACCCCTCTATTTTTTCCTATTATATTTATTGACCGGAGAAAGCGATAGTCGCGCCAATGTATATAAAAATTATTTTAAAATTGAAAAAGCGGTGGACGACAATAAAGTGTCGGTTTTCCAAATACTAGAAACAGTTGCTGTGGTATGTTTTGAATTATATAAAACATTGATTGGCAGTTTTCTTACTGTATTTACCGCTCAAAAATGCGGAGAACAAACATGCACTATATGGCAGAACTTCCTACCAAAAAACGATTTAGAATTGGCCGGATTAATCTGCAATTTTTTAATGGCAACGTCCCTATTCATAGAATATATTTTTGAAATAATGCGGGAGGCATATTTAATAAAATATTTGAAATACGATTATGATATCGCCAATAATGGATACCATATTTCCGAATTATATGAATCTTCCGACAAAACCATCTTCAAAAAATTGATACCGTTATATATCATTTATATCCGATTTAGTTATGTTGTTCTCCTGATTTATGTAATTAATATATCCATAAGCGCAGTGATTATTCGCTCAAATTATTATGATAATACATCATTGTTCGGATTTATTACCAATGCATTGTTCATTATTTATAAAATATATAATGTCGTGGAAATTACGAGCTATAAAGGTAATTATTTCTATTCCGCTTATAAACGCAAAAATATGCACTATAACACTATTCGACCGCAATATTTACTTCAGCCTCGGACCATGTCTGTGAACGACATTGTGGAAAATCCCAGTGAAATACCTTTATCCTTTACTGCGCAATCTCAAGTATTGGACGATGAACAAATGGGTTCTCTACCTGACATAATGGAAGATGGTAGCACCATATTATCACCAGATATACATATTACCATTCCAACAGAAACAGATACCGCTAATAATACACAACCAGAAAATACACAACCAGAAAATACACAACCAGAAAATACGAATATAACATTTCTCGAAATACTAGAATATATTAGAAGGGACAAGTCAAAAAATATGGCGGACTTTCAAGAGATTCATACACATATTACTCAATCACATGCAAATATAGAGAACGACGACGATGAATATGCCGATGAGAACAATTGGTATATAGATGATGCGTATACCCGAAAAATAAAAAAAATGCAAGCCATGCGGAAACAGCGTATGGAACGTTAATGGAGTGGTTCTCCATAACTATTATACAAAATCATATAAACAGTAATCGATATATCTATATAGTATAACCCCACACCCCACATCATATATGCATATAGTATTTTTTCTTTTTGCGGTTATTATTGCTTCGGATATTTCAAACAGTTTCGGATATTTGAATAAAATACAATTGCAATATACAAAATATATACTAAGTTCTCCGGGTGTTCCCGAACATATCCGGGATGCAACCAAGAATATTTTAATCGAGAACTATCAACCGTGGCTTAAAAACCAATATAAATCATTCGTGAGACAACATACTAAATCGATGAACCCAGTATATGTAAAAGAACTCTATCAATATGCTATATATGGATTATTAGAGAGTCTACAAGCATATGATGGTTCTACGAAATTGCATGTTTATGCCAATAAGTTTGTCCATGGAAAAATGTATGCCGGTATGAATGAATTGGCGATTTTGAAGCCCATTTCATTATATAACGCGAAAAAAGGGACTAGAAGCCTTAAACCAGTGTTGGTTTCATGCGATGATTATTGGATGTTTGATAAATTGATAAAAAATAGTAATTGTATTAGTCCCAAAAAAACGCCAGACGATATACGGGAAATCATCCGATGTGCACCCAACGATTATCGCCGATTATTTTGGTTGAGATACGACCCCACGTCATTGGACGTTATTCGTGATATATCTACTATTTGTGAAATAGAAGGATATAGCTATGAAACCTACCGGAAAAAAATGAATGCAGTTCTAGAGTATATTCGCGAGCAATAAATGGGATATTGTTGAAAATGCGTATGTATATATATATAAAGTTAACACAATTTATAAAATAATAAAATGACTCATTCTATTATTTTATCTTCTTGTTTATTGGGGTCCGTTTATTTAATGGCGAAATCATTAGACAATATAAATAGGCAGTTTTTAGGAGAACGCCTGATAATCGATAATAAAAAAATACCATGTGAATTATTTTTTTGAATGGGTTGACATTTGTAGTATCCAGTTCTATTTTTATAGGTGGGTGTTTTACATTATTACACCCTTTCCGGACCAAAACGATGGAAAACTGACAAAATTGTTAGTTTCCTACATATAAACTTTAAAATGCGGTCCGGAAATGTGTAAGAGCGTGAAAAATAATTTTTTATTATTCATAAATGATTATTTATTTATTACACCTTTGGCATATACTGAGTAATAGTGTGTCATCATATAATTATACGGTTTGCTTCTTTTTTACTACTTTTTTTGCCGCGGGTTTGGCTGGTTCTTCTTCCATTGCTTCTTCGGGTTTTGATTCTTCGTTAACTTGTGTGGGTGCCTTTTTTACTACTTTTTTCACGGCCGGCTTTGTTTCCACTGGAGTTTCCGTGGGTGTTTCGACGGGCAGTTGGACTTCTAGTTCTGGTTCTGGTTCTGGTTCTTGTGCTGGGACAATTGGTTCTTCGTCATCACTATCTTCGACATGGGTTGATGCAACTGGTGCAGGCGCAGTTTTTTGGGCAACTGGTGCAGGCGCAGGTGCAGGCGCTTCTGTATCGCCATCTTCTTCGAGCTTTTGCGTTTCAATGACTGCGCGGTCTTCTTCCGAAAGCTTAATATGACACTTTCCGAACACACTAACAATCTCACGAGGCTTGACGACTCCTTGCACCAATTTCCAAGTAAGACCCCAGCCTTTTCCACCAATCCAAATACCACCACATTGCAATACGCATGCAATCTGCGATTGCTTTGGAACAAAATCAACCGGGGTTAGATGCGCTTGTGGTGATGGAAAGATGAGATTCGATTTCGTGTCATATAGCTCGACATTCCACTTATTATCGTAATATGGAACCTTGGCACGAATAGAGGGAGGCTTTGATAAATCCAACTTCTTACCATCTTTAGTGCGAGAATATTTCAAGAATGGGAAGAATGTGTGCTTGCATACGGCCAACTGCATTTCTTCGCCCCACCAAGCTTCCGAATTAGCAACGGCATCGTTTAAGATTTGCGTTTCAAACTCCTTGAGTTTTTGTAAGAACGCGCGGACAGATGGATTCGAATACTCGTCATTTGGGAATGCCAATGTTAAACTGTATTTGCCATCACTTTCGCCAGTTGATGAGTCAACAAAATCCGAGATACCCCAGGTCATTAATAGTGGTGTGGAAATATGAAGCGAACGATTCGTTTGTTTGCTAATCATACTAATTGCTTTGCCACCACGTTCATTCGTTTTGGGTGCCATATATTTAATAGAAGCGGGATTCCATTCAGAGGTTTCGAGAACAACAGGTTTTGACATTTTGATTTTAGAGTTTGAGTTTTTGTTTGAGTAAGAGCGAGAAAGAATAATAAGATACTAGGAACTATATGATATACATAGTAGGTTGTCTTTAAATCAATTTTCTGAATACACATTTCGCGAAACTTGGATTTTAATATAGTAGCATTTTCAAGCAGAAAAGTTCTCCAATTTATAAACCATGCGTGTATATATTTACTGTAATATATGGAGATTGGTCATAAAATGAATTATTATCTCATTCAAAATTATATAAACCGATTTATAGTTATATAAATTATGACGAACATGATGTCCAAGCCTATAAATACTGATGCCATAAATATAAATGTAATAGACAAATTAAATATATATGACACTGCAAAGTTTGATATTAAAACATACAAATTGCCTGATTTGAAAAATATTGCTAGATATTATAAAATACGTATAGGTGGAACAAAATCAGAACTTGTTGAACGTATAACTACATATATTAACAAAACTAAATGCGCAACTATTATCCAATCTGTATTTCGCAGTCATTTAGTAAGACTTTCGATTCGATTAAGAGGATGCTGTTTAAAAAACCGGAAATTATGTGTCAACGACAGTGATTTTTATACATTGGACCCTATTTCGGAAATAGAACACAATGATTTTTATAGCTATACTGATAAAAAGGGATTTGTATACGGATTTAGTGTAAGTTCTCTAATATCGCTTTTTAAGCGCAAGGGAAATATAACAAACCCATATAACCGTGAAAAGATGGATTTCAAAACCATGAATGAAATATTTTTAATATATAAATTGAATCGGATTCTATATCCGGGTATGTTTATCGAATCATCCTCTCCTGCCGAAAATATACAAATACCAATCCCGGTGCAAAATATTCCAGTTATACTACCAAGTATGAATACAAATATACAAGAATCCGAACAGGACCAAATCGCAATACCAGTTATTATGGCGGTTCCCCAACATCATTTAGCAGAACGCATGAATATGATTCAATCTAGAACGATTGATGAGAGAACCCAAGAATTATTTATGGAAATAGACCAACTGGGGAATTATACGCAATCATCGTGGTTCTCCAATTTATCTGAGCGAGGATTGATATATTTTTATAGATATTTATATGATATTTGGACACATCGAGGACAACTTAGTTCGCAAACCAAACAGTGTATATGTCCTTTACAAGACCCGTTCTCCAATATATTTAGAATAAATCTGCAATTATCCGATATAAATGCATTGCGAAAACATTGTCTGTTTGTTATGGAACATATGGTATATACAGGCACCGATATTGAATACCAAAAAATCGGAGCTTTGCATGTTTTGTCGGCGTTGACGTTGATATCACTTCCGGCAAGACAATCCATGTATTGGTTATATGAAGGATTAGTATATTAATATATTTGCGGACCAAAACGATGAGAAACTGACAAAATTGTTAGTTTCCTACATATAAAATTTAAAATGCGGTCCGGAAAGGGTTAAGATATTGCGGATAATTTAGAATAATTTATATGTATATTATATATGAATCCCGTTGTACCCTTCTCGAATAGTAGCTCTAGTAGCTCTAGTAGCTCTAGTAGCTCTAGTAGGCCCCATAATATATCACATTTGTTGCATGATGTTGATCCAGATACAGACCCTGAAGGGTTTGCGGCAAATCAGAGATTACAAAACAATTTCGACAATTTGCAAGCTGCGTTTAATGAAACGCATGGGATAAGTTGTGATACCCCCCCCAAATTATACTATACGAATGACCCAGAATATTATTTTATTAAAAAAGCCTTGCGTAAATATGGTTATGGTACGGGATTCCGCCCGGGTATGGAGGTAGAAGCGCGATTAAAAAGTTTGACAGACCGCACCGGTGACAGACTTGACCGAGCAAGAAGTTCAGCTTTGCGAACAGCTTCGAGCGTGAGTAATTATTTTTGGGGAACAACTCCATCAACGATAAGACCGGAGGACAGAAGTGTTCCAGTTTCATCCGTAGATGGGTCATCGTCGAATGATATACAAAAACTAGAACAAGAAGTAGGAAAAGTTAGAGGCATTAACATAATTAAAAGAATTAAAGGAATGATTTCACGAACGTTTAAATCAGGCGATATACCAGAGCTAAAAGAACCCAAAATGTATATTATTCCTTTTAAAAAAGGTACGAATGAACCTTCTTATGATGATGAAACAGAAATTGATTTGGCTCCTATTAGCGGTTTATGGGAATTTCAAATTATAAGAGCGTATGCATGTCCTAGCGGCGATACTAGCGACGATACTATCGGCGATATTAGCTTGTCTTCTTCAAATAGAACACTGGATGGCGGACCGACCGATAGTGTTCGAGCTGTATACGGAGATGGGGTATCATCGCAGGGTATCGGCGATATTAACTTGCATTCAGAGAGAACACTGGATGACGGAATGAACGATGATGTTCGAACTGTATACGGAGATGGGTCATCATTGAAGATTATTAATTTATCAGCGAAGACTATTGATGGCACGGGTGGAAAACCAAAATATAGAAAGAATATAAGAAAATCAAAGAAACATAATGCTAAAAAATTAAAATCACACAAAAAATCACACAAAAAATCACACAATAAATCACACAATAAATCACACAATAAATCACACAAAAAATCAAAATCAACCCGCAAGAAATAAATAGCCACACAATTCTGTATAAAATTGCCAGTAATTATATTATTATTTAGGAAAACTAAAATACTTTTTAATTATCAAGTATATTAGCCCATCAATAATTACCCCACCCTCTCCGATTTTTATAGAAATAATATTATTTAGGAAAAACCCAATAATATATTTAATAAATAGAATACTGCGATTTAGGAGTCCAAATAGTATTTAATAAATACATTTGCGTTAAATCACTTAAAAAAGAAGCATATTATAGTATATACTTACCAAGAAATGGTCAGACAAACTGTGCAAACTCCCGCTTCCGCCCCCGCTGTATCTAAGTCCGCTCCCGTTGTTCCCGAAAATGTCGTTTTGAGCGCCAAGTCTCCAAAGACTCCCAAGGCAACCAAGCCAAAGGACGTCAAGGAATCCAAAGTTGTTGCCCCGGTTGATGTTCCCGTTGTTGCCGTAGCACCTGTCCCAGTCCCCGTTGTCGCATCTACCGTTCAGGAACCAGTTGTAGATTCTCTAGAAGCTGTTGAAAATGCCACCGCAGTCAAGCTATCAGAGTTTGGCGCAAAAATCCAACAGGTTTCTAATATTTTGTCAACCCTCAAAGCAGACTTCAAGGCATTGGAGAAGTCGTTTGCCCGCGATTTGAAGGCCGCACAAAAGTCATCTGGCCGAAAGCGCAAGGTATCAAATGCTAACAGACAACCATCCGGATTCGCCAAGCCCACCCGTATCAGTGATGAGCTCGCCAAGTTCCTCGGCAAGCCAGTTGGAACAGAGCTCGCCAGAACAGGAGTCAGTAAGGAAATCAACAAGTATATCCGCGAGAACAATCTCCAAGACAAGACCAATGGCAGACTTATCCACCCCGATAGTAAACTTGCCAGTCTTCTCAATATCAAGGGAAATGATGAGCTGACCTATTTCAACCTCCAACGCTTCATGAAGCACCACTTCATTAAGGATGTTGTTGCCACTGCTTAAACTTTTCAAAACCGCATTGTAAAGAGTATATGTAGGAAACTACCAAAATTGTCAGTTTCTCATTGATTTGGTGAGGATAGCGAGAACGCATGAGTTCGGAACGACCGAACGTGTTCGAGATTTATTCGGAGATAGTTTATCATCGAAGGATATAGCGAGAACACCGGAGGTCGGAACGACCTAACGTGTTCGAGATTTATCCGGAGATGGTTTATCATCGAAGGAGATAGCGAGAACGCATGAGTTCGGAACGAACGAACGACCTAACGTGTTCGAGATTTATCCGGAGATGGTTTATCATCGAAGGATATAGGAATAAAAATATAAATAGCATTGAAACCATATAAATAATGTCATATACATATTATTTATATCATGCCCAAAGAGGAGAATATACAATTATCAGAAGCCATATCTACGACATTTGACGATAGAGTACATCGGTATGTCAGAGAACACTCGCCTAAATTGAGTATTTTAACGCCATGTTATGGTAGTATGTGTTATGTGAATTATGTAAACTGTTTAGTATCCACGTTATCCGTGTTTAAACAGTACATGTTTACTGTCGATGTCATTTTTTGTAAAAATGATAGTCTAGTTTCTAGAGCCCGCAATAATTTAATTGCAAAAGCTATGTCCGACCCAACTACAACACATTTATTATTCATTGACAATGATATAACATGGAATCCATATGATATTTTAAAATTGATTATTTCAGAGAAACCAATTATAGGCGGAGCATATCCACTTAAAAAATATAATTGGGATAAGATTGCACCTCCCGAAAACATTACGAAACTACTTACGAAAAAACACGAAAATGAAATGCTAAATAATATGATGTCCGATACAGAAATGATACGATATAATATTGTTTCGTATAACATTAATTATCTGGGGAACACAATGCAAATTGACGGAAATATATCCAAAGTTAAACATATCGCCACTGGATTTATGATGATACAGAGAACCACTATAGAAAAAATGATGAAGGCATTTCCCTCTACGAAATATAAGGATGATGTTAATTTCTTGGAAGGCCATGAAAATGATTTTGCATTTGCGCTATTTGATTGCGGTGTAGAAGATGGGCATTATTACTCCGAAGATTGGATGTTTTGCGAAAGATGGAATAAAATGGGTGGATGTATTTATTTAGATGTTAGTATTAATCTGTCGCACACCGGTATTGAAGATTATCACGGTTCGTATGTTTCTACTATTTTATAATATCTATAAATTATTTAAAAGAAACCCGATTATTAGTATCATACATGGTGTCCTTCCATTTTGACGCAAACAATACGTTTTGTATTTCTCTAGAAAAACATACAGAACGATGGAATCGAATGCAAGCCAGATTTCAAAAAGAGAACTTGGAAGTAACAAGATGGATTGCAACGACGCCCGAGACATTAACATATAATTTCCACCATTATTTGAGCCCGGGGGAGCGCGCATGCGCTCAATCTCATGTACGCATATGGAGACATATGTTAGCAAACAAACTGGAATATGCATTCGTCTTAGAAGACGACGCATGTTTCGATAAAAATTGGAGAACCAAATTGGCCGGGTTTCAAATCGACGACCCAGATTGGGATTTATTATTGCTAAATGCATCCGAACCAGTCGCCCCCCCGTTTGTATGGATGGACGTACAAGAACAATATTTAACTGCTGGATATATTTTGTCGTTGCGAGGAGCTATACGATTAATGCAATGGTTTGACGGAAACTTTGCATCATCGGATTGGATGACGAGTCGCCTGCAACAAAATAACCATTCCTATTGCTATTTCCCGTGGCTTATTATTCAAGAAGGGATGGATTCAACGTTGAAAAAACCCGGGGAAACCCATGATGCCGACCATGAAAAAGTGGTGCGTTGTTTAAAAGAAATAGAGTATGATTTATCCAATTATGGAGTCTAATCGGAATATGGGGTCGAATCGGAATATGGGGTCCTAATCGGAATGACATAGAATCAAATGCTGATTATTATAAAATCCTATATGGTGTTCGTTCTCTCGTATAATTCGTATAACATCCGGATTCCCTTTTATGATTTGTTTATTGATGATACGGAGAACATCGGGCTTTAATAGCCCGGTCGTGTAATAATTAGATACAATACTATGACGTATATAAGAATAAAAATATTCGCCATGTTGGTTTTCTTCCTTTTCAAAATACTTTTCTAAAGTATTTAGGATATGTTGCGCGAAAGTCGGTTTATTATATTGAATACATTTACTTATTCCTAAAAATAGTAAATATATAGAATGCATAGGGACCGAATAATTCGAAATAATCCCTTCATAATCCCCATAAAACAAATCAAATAGGTCCGGGTTCTCCCGGTGCACGATTGTCATAACGGCTTCATCCACCTGCCACCACTGTTCGCTATATATTTGCGCCGTTTTCGATTTGAATGCTTGGATGTATTTCTGTAGATTCGCTATATTTCCGGAGAACAATCCCCCGGCCATATGATGATATATATTGTGGAAAATATCTCTGGGTTCTCCATGTTCAACGAATGGATTGATACATAATTGTCGTATTTTATCGGGGACGCTGATTATCCAATCGTGTATTCTTTCGGGATTCTTCGCCACATGATTTATACCGAAATCCATCCATATAAAATGAGAACTTTGAAACGGATTGAGTGCAATAGCCTCTTCTATGAAATGAAACTTATTGTTATTGAGAACCACGTATAATGGAGTCTCGTGTTTTAAATCGCCATTATATATTGGATATATTTGTTGAAGTTCTCTTATACGGTCTACATCTTTATAGAAATAGGTATCGGATAGAGGTTGTTGAAATATATAGGTCTTATCTAAATAGGTTTTCCGTTTCTCCGTTATAAATGTGTATAGCTCATGGTCCGCGGGGTCGATGAAAAAAAGCACCGGGTATGGCAATTTCATTATATATTGTTCTGCAATAGCTAAATAATGGCTCTGTTGGCGATTGTCTTCTGGAGAACCTTTTTCTAATGCTCGTATATTGTAAAAGGCTGATACGATGGTCGGGAAATACATATATGCGTATATGTGTATATATGTATTGGGTGTAAGATTTAAATAATTTTATATAGTATTATGATTTGAATTGCTTGATGTATAATTTATATTGTATTTTGGAGAACCTCCAATAAATGATTCCATCTATGAATATGCACTTGATTGCTGGTTTGCATATATTCATATATTTTCCGTTTTTTCTCCATAAAATCCGTGTTATAGAACTTTGTATGTATATCTTCCCATGTATCAAAATACACAAAAAAATCAGCCAATTCCGGCTGATACCATTCCGCCAATTCGATGCTTTTCCGGACAAGTTCTCTATTTTTGGTTTTCTCTTCCCAATAATACCAATCCACCGTTGTTATCAATTCTTCTATAAATCTAGCCGACGGTATCAAATATACATTTCCATACCCTAGGTTCTCCCATAGTGATTGCACATTCGTTTGATACGGTAAATGAAATATACATTTATATTCTGATATCTGTGCTATATCGCGATATTTGGAGAACCCGGGGCCAAATAAATCATACTCTATTTTATTATCCGGCATTGCATTGATATAACTATATATCGGGCTACCGCGATTATACACAAACGCCTTATTATGAATGGGAGATACCGGTTCTCTCAATTCCGGTGTTAATCGTATAATATCTCCGTAATAAAACCGTATATTATGTAGCCCGGTATAATACTGGTCATACCGATTATCCGCGCAAAACCGGACGCGGGGATTTCGCGACATTTCGGAATACAATTGTATGAACCCGGGGCGGTCATAATCATGAGTATTGAACATCCCCCAATCAAACCGGTTGGTGACATATATGATTAGATTCAACGTATGTTTATCCATATTTTGTAAAAACGCGCGCGCATACATCGCCGTATCTGTTATTATTACGGTATCGAACTCTTTAGCAATATCTTGATAAGATGTCCACAAAATATCCGCATATTCTTGTGATATATGTAGTCGCAATGGGCATTTTATGGTGCACATCTGTTCTGGTTTTCCCAATAAAGCAAAAACGTTATTTAGGTTTGTTATTGTCCCTATATGGTTTGTTATATGCAATACTTTTTTCATTTATAATAAATGACAAAAGTTTATTGTTTATATTCTTTTAGCCATGGTTCTCATTTCACGGGTCGTTCATTCATTACTTATTTCCGCCCCGGAATATTCTATCCAATCGTCCAATGTAAAAAATACAAAATCATCTGGTAAAATCCAACCGGGGAAGACAAATTGGTCGTGGTCTTCTCGATTTTTAATATTTTGTAATATAGCTCTCCAATCCTTATGTGTAAACTCTCTGCTCATTATCGTTAAAAACTCTTCTTCTGTATGTTCTCCAGTTGGATTGCAACCGATTCCGGTATATAGTATTTTCATTGAATTATATGTAATATTATACGCAACCTTTATATGATTATTTTATATGATTATTTAGCACAATTGGTGGAGTATTACATATACATTGACAAAAACGATTGATTTTGCGGTTCATCGTTCTTGATAAACTTGTCCACCAATTGACGTGATACTGTAAATGGGAACTTAACCTCAATATCAATGTCCTTCATGAACATATTATCCCCCGGCTTCATCAATCGGAATAGATTGAGTTTCGTATGAATAATCTCCAAACAACGTTTCAAATTGCGCACACCACTTTCGCCCTTTGTCAGCGACTGACTCCCCGCAATATATTGTATAACATCGTCGGGAATAATGACATCGCCCTCTTGGAACGCAACTTGTTCTCGGATTTTCGGCAACATGTAATTTTTTGCAATAATGACCTTATCGTTGGCTTCATATCCTTTCGTTTGGATGCGATACATACGGTCCTTCAAAATGGAATTGACCCGGCTCTCGTCGTTATAGCTAAATATAAACAAACATTTACTCAAATCGAAACTTATTTCGGAGAAATATTTGTCATGGAACTCACTATTTTGCGATGTATCAGTCAAATGGGTCAATATTCCGATGATTTCTTCGCCCCGGGGCGTATCGCTAATTTTGTCCAATTCGTCGAAATAAATGACTGGATTCATGCATTTACTATCAATCAATATCTGCACGATTCTTCCCCAAGAACTGCCTTCATATGCATAGGAATGGCCCTCCAAAAAACTACTATCACCCGCTCCACCCAATGCAATAAAGGCAAACTCGCGCCCCAATATTTTGCTAATTCCGTCCTTGATAAGCGATGTTTTTCCTGTTCCGGGTGGTCCCTTAATAGCTATAGCCGTTCCCATAGCAGATGGATTCGAAATCCACTGCCCCACCATTTGCATAATTTGCATTTTGGCGTCATCTAAGCCATATACACAATTGTCTAAAATATGTTTTGCATTTCCCATAAAATTATGACACACGTCGGTTCCATCCGTTATATTCACCGAAAGCGATTTATATATATTGAATGGAACTTTCATAAAATTGTCCACCCAATTTTTGATTTTATAATATTCATTGTCGCCGGGTTCCATCATTTTCAATACATTCAATTTTTGCATAGCAATTGCCTTATATCTTGCGGGAATATTCGATTGCAATATAGCCAATCTATATGGTTTCTCAATATGGATATGACTGTTTATTTCCTTCATTTCTTTCATGATACGCACCTGTTCTTTGTTTGACAGACTTTTTTTGAAATAGTCCATTTCGTTCGTCATCTCGCGGTCTTTATGCACCAATTTGTAATACGATTTCGTATTTTTACTACGAGTTGTTTTAATGAGTTCTCGAATAGCATCTTTGCATTCCGATATAGCATTTTTCAATATTTTGCTATTCGGCCGTTTATGCAACTTTTCCGTCAGTTGTTTACGCAATTCCTGTAGCTCACCATATTCGTTTTCTACATCCACTTCTTCGGGTTCTTCCAGTTTTTTTTGTTGAGAATCGTTTTTCTTGTCCGTTTTCGACTTTTTGGATTTCACCAATACCTCTTCTTTAGGCATTTCTACCTTCTCGTAGGTTTCTTTCATAAATGTTTGTTCATCCTGACTATTGCATTCTTCATCCTCCGTATTTTCATCATATTCATCGGAATAATCATATTCGTCATCATCATAGTCTTCTGCACCACCCCCTCTTATAGAAAATACTATGTTAACCGCATTTTTGGCTTTGCGCGATGATGCGCTTTCTTCGCCATCAGATTGTTCTCCACTTGATGATTCGGTTGCGGAATCGTTATCAGACTCGCTTTCGTCTTCGCTTTTCTCGACTACTGTTTTTTTTGGCAGGCGTTTTTTCGATTGTTTATTAGCGGGTTCTTTTGATTTTTTTTTAGTAGATATTTTTTTATTTTCCGGTTCCGAATCCGATTCAACCTGTTTGTCTTTACTTATTTTTTTCGACATATATTTAGATGGAAACAATTGCGCCAATGTTTTCCGAAACTTCTTTTTATTAAATCCCGGGTCTTCTTCGCATTCTTCGACCGAATCGGTGGATTCGTCTTCCTCTTCTTCACTGGATACTTTTATATTACGATGCAACTTTTTTTTGGGGGGACTATAACTGGAGTCGGATTCGGAAGCAGTGGAATATATAGTTTCGCTATCGGATTCGGATGGACAACTATCACTTTCTGGTTCGGGCTTATTTTTACGGAGACGTTGTTTTTTGTCGTTTTTTTTATAGGGTTTCATCTCGGTTTTCGGCATATTATACTATATAAATGTTCTGGTTATACATTATATGTATATAAACGTTTATATCAATTTATAAAATATACATATTGTTATGCACTATATTTTATATATGGTCTCATAAAATTGATTATATAAATAATAATATAAAAATATAGTATATTATTATATAGTATTTATTATGACCACATATCAACAAGAGACAAAGATGAGTATGCATGCAAATACTTCCAAAATTATCGGGGTTCAGTTCAGTATGTTATCTCCGGAAGAAATCCGCCGAAACTCGGTTGCCGAAATAACATCCCGCGATACATATAACAATAATAAACCAGTTATTGGCGGATTATTCGACCCGCGCATGGGTGTTCTCGAAAACGGATTGATTTGCCCTACGGACGGTCTCACATACATTGATACTCCCGGATATTTTGGACATATTGAAATGGCTCGTCCGGTTCTCTTTATTCAGCATTTGAAAGAAATCATGAAAATCTGCGGATGTATATGTTTCAAGTGCAGTAAACTTCGTATAAACAAATCGCAACATCGGCATATCGAAAGTCGTCAAGCTAGCGACCGATGGGATTATGTTTCCAAATTGGCCACAAAAGTCAAACGATGCGGAGAACAGACCGATGACGGGTGCGGATGCAAACAGCCCGATAAAATCAAACTAGAGGGAATGGCAACTATCTATGCAGTTTGGGAAAAGATGGAATCCGGTGGCGATGGTGATAAAAAAATCAGCATTAAACTCACTCCCGAAATTATACTCAAAATGTTCAAGCGTATTTCCGATGAAGACGTTTATTTTATGGGATTTAATCCTCAATGGTCTCGCCCAGAATGGATGATTTGTCAGGTTCTCCCCGTTCCTCCACCCGCGGTCCGACCTTCGGTCAAACATGACGCCCAGCAACGCAGTGAAGACGACCTGACTCATATCTATAGCAATATCATCAAGACCAATACCGATTTGATGAACAAAATCAACGACAATGCGAACCCCAGTGTTATAGAGGGTTTGACAACCGTATTGCAATACTATGTTGCGATGATTGTCAACAACAAGGTAAAGGGCGCCGTTCCGATGGCTCAACGTTCTGGTCGACCACTGCAATGTATTATGGGTCGTCTGAATAGTAAAAACGGTCGTATTCGAGGAAATCTCATGGGAAAACGCGTCGATTATAGTGCCCGTTCGGTTATTACCGGCGACCCGAACTTGTCGATTCGCCAACTCGGTGTTCCGAAGAAAATCGCCACAAACATAACTAAACCGATTACGGTTAACGACCTCAATCGCGCATTCTTATTGCAACTCGTCAAAAACGGACCGGATGTATATCCCGGGGCGAAGAACTTGGAGCGTCAAAATGGAATGAAGATTTCTCTGCGAAATGTAGACCGCAATAATATAACACTACATAATGGTGATATTGTTCATAGACATATGATGGATGGCGATGCCGTATTATTTAATCGTCAACCTTCTCTCCACCGAATGTCAATGATGTGTCATATTGTGAAGGTTATGGAACGTGGCGACACATTCAGAATGAATGTAGGATGTACTCGGCCATACAATGCCGACTTCGATAAACTCTCTGTCGAAAACATGGAGCGCTAAAAACGTGATACTCCATAGTCTTTACTTTACAGTAGAGGCGAAACACCTTGTTGCGGGGAGTCCCTTAGAGCCACCACTACTAAGTCTATGTTGGAAACTCATAGATGGCCGAGATTAGAACTCGGGTATAGTAATAATGTGGGGGATTGGGTAATCCGCAGTGCTACTTCCTAAAGTCGCCTGGCAGACTATGGAAGGCATTCAGAGACTGAACGGGTGTTGGTAGACTATGAAGGATTAGCCATCCTGAGTTTGCTTAAGATACAGTCCGCCCCCTTTGGAAACTTTGGGGAATCATCGGGAGATGAAATGAATATGCATATGCCACAGAATGTATTGGCAGAAACAGAATTGAGACATTTGGCAGCTATTCCATACCAAATTGTCAGTCCAAGTAGTAATGCGCCTATTATAGGCATCTATCAAGATTCGCTTCTCGGGTCTTATCGATTCACGCGTCCAGGCATTCGATTTTCGCCCAGAGACGCAATGAACCTTCTTATGATGTTTCCACATGTAAACGTGGATGCATTCAAAGATAAAAAGGAAATAACCAACTTCGATGTTATGTCGCAAATCTTACCACCCATGACCATGTCATACAAAACCAAGCTATTCGAAGAAGGCGAAGATTATGGAACATCTAACAATGTCCTGGAAATCCGCAAAGGAACATATGTGCGAGGACAGATGGAAAAATCATTACTAGGCGGAAGCTCTAAGGGTTTGATTCATCGGATATATAACGATTTCGGCAATATGGCCGCATCCGATTTCATCGACAATATACAAAACATTATAACAGAATATATGAAATCCAGTTCATTTAGTGTCGGTATTAGCGATTTGATTGCGGATAAAGATACCGCCAAGAAAATCATCCAGGCCATCGATATCCAGAAACTGGAAGTGCAAAGTCTCATCAACAAGGTACATCTGGGTATTTTCGAAAATAATACCGCATCATCGAATAATGTCGAGTTTGAAACCCAAGTCGGTAATCTGCTAAATGAAGCAACCAATCAAGCCGGTAAAAAAGCCCGCGAAAGTCTAAGCAAGGATAACCGATTCTTAATGATTGTCAATTCCGGTTCAAAAGGGTCGCTCATCAATATTTCGCAAATGATATCGTGTTTAGGTCAACAGATGGTGGATGGCAAACGTATTCCATATGGATTCGATAGTCGTACACTTCCTCACTATAGTAAGTTTGACGATTCGCCAAAAGCTCGCGGATTCATTGAAAACTCCTATATCTCTGGGTTAACTGCTCCCGAATTATTCTTTCATGCTATGGGTGGTCGTATCGGTCTCATTGATACTGCTGTGAAAACATCGCAAACTGGTTATATTCAACGCCGTCTTATTAAGGGTCTGGAAGATATTAAAGTCGAATACGATATGACAGTTCGCAATAGTAAGGGTAAAATTATCCAGTTTGCATATGGTGAGGATAATATCGATACGGTCAAGGTCGAAGACCAAGCTATACCTATTGTTGGGATGAGTTTGGAAGATATTTATATGCATTTTGATATCGCCGGATTAACCGAACGCGAAACCGGGCTTCTCGAAATCTATAGTAAAGGAACAATAACCCGCATGAAAAAACAGCGAGAAGCTACGAAACAAGTATGCATGAAATACATTAATACTATGATTCACGACCGAGAACATTTAGTGGAAAAATTGTTTAAAAATCGCGACGAAAACAATGTACGCATCCCGGTTGCATTCCAATATGTTATAGCAAATATTCAAGGGCAACTCGGACTTTCGCCCAATTCCGTTGTCGATATAACACCTTTGGAAACCTTTCAGATTATCGAGCAATATTACACGAAATTGAGTCGTTCTTATTACGCTGCCCCAACGCGTTTGTTTGCTATATTGTATTTCTACTATTTGTCGCCAAGAAACTTGTTGGTCGCCAAGCGGTTCAATCGCAAAGCATTGACCCTGCTGTTAGAAACAGTAGAATTGAAATACAAACAATCTATTGTACACCCCGGGGAAATGGTGGGCGTTATTGCGGGGCAATCTATTGGTGAACCTACTACCCAGCTGACTTTAAACTCGGTGACATATGAAACGGAGATTATTGTTCGAAATAATAATGGACAAATATCAAAATTGGAAATTGGAGATTTCATTACACATCATATTGCTAAATCTAAAACCGTCGATTATAATAATGAAAAGGACACAACTTATGCAGAAATGTCTGAAATGTTTGAAGTTCCATGCGCAAATGAGGAGGGTCAAACGGTTTGGCGAAAGATTGAAGCAGTGACTCAACATCCAGTTATCAATGAAGACGGAACCAATACTATGTTAAAGTTTACAACAGAAGGTTGTCGTCAGGTTATTGTTACCAAAGCAAAATCCCTATTGAAATTGTTGGACGGTAAAATAGTTCCAGCAAATAGTGATAGTTTTGCAGTAGGCGACTATTTACCAGTATCTAGGAAAACATTGATATACAATAGAAGGCTTAAATTGAATTGCGGAAAACCATTATTACAAAGTGATTATATCAACACATCCCAGATTGTTCCCAATAATATTAACGGTAAAAACATTATGGAACAACGCGGTGGCCGATTTATGGATATAGAGTTTGATAAAATTGTATCGATTACAGAAGTCGAAAATACTACTAACTATGCATATGACTTGACAGTAGAAGATACTCGCAATTTTGATTGTGCAAATGGTCTATGTCTTCGCGATACTTTCCATTTGGCTGGTGTTGCTTCTAAATCCAATGTGACTCGTGGTGTTCCGCGTATTGAAGAAATCCTGCGTTTAACGAAAAACCCCAAAAATCCATCGCTCACCGTTCACTTGAAACCGTTGGACGAAGGCGATAAAGACAAGGCCATAATGTTCGCCAATATGTTGGAACATACGAAACTCATCGATGTAGTCAAATCCGTAAAAATCTGTTTCGACCCGAAGGAACGCAGCAGTCTTATCGAAGAAGATGGCCTACTTATGGAGCAATACTATGAGTTTGAAAATCTGATGAAAGAATGCAATGGCGACGATGACGATGCCGACCCGGTGCCGAAATCAAAATGGATTATTCGCATGGAATTGGACGCCGAGCAATTATTGGACAAAAACATAACAACCGACGACATCCATTTCGCCATCAAGAACAGTTATCACGGAAAAGACATAACATGTGTATATTCCGACTACAATATGGATAAATTGGTGTTCCGTATTCGCATGAATAGTTCCGTATTTGCAAAAGGCCGTAATCGCATGAAGTTGAAGGGTATTGTCGATTCATTGGACCAATCAGATGAAATCTATATATTGAAAAACTTCCAAGATACTTTGCTAAATAATATTGTATTGCGAGGAATCAATGGAATTGCCAATGTTATCCCACGCAAATTGCAAAATATGGTGGTCAAAGATGAGAGCAAATATGCGCGAAAAGATATATGGGTATTAGATACCACCGGGTCCAATCTATTGGAGACCATGTCATTGGATTTTATTGACAATACTAGAACCTATAGCAATGATATCAAGGAAATATTCGATGTTCTCGGAATCGAAGCCGCGCGCCAAATCATATACAATGAAATGAATGATGTCATGGAGTTTAGTGGCGGTGTATACATAAACTATCACCATCTCAGTCTATTGTGCGATAGAATGACTTGCACCAAAGACATGGTCAGTATTTTCCGTTCGGGTATCCTAAATGACGATATTGGACCTATTGCGAAAGGAACCTTTGAGGTTCATACCGAAGTCTTCTTGGATGCGGCCAGACACGGTGAGTTCGACCATATGCGCGGTGTTTCCGCGAACGTCATGTGTGGGCAATACGGATACTATGGCACAAATGCGTTCAATGTGGTTTTGGATTTACAAGAAATGGCTACATTGGGTGAAGCAATGGTTAATACTACCGTCGTATCCGATGAATTGGACAAGTTGCAGAACAAGAAGATGGAAGAAACGGGGGAATGTAGTATTCCTAAACTAACCATCAAGACCAATATAACAAATATAACGGGAAATAATACGACGGGATGCGATGATGACTACAATATGGGATTTTAATCAATCGTCGAATAATGTGTGTAAATACGATATATGGTGTGTGTGTGTGTGTATAAAATTGAAATATATTTTCATTTACAAACATAATGTATTATACAATTCTATTATCATACCACATACCGCCTATACAAATACTAAAATGATTGCAAACACACTCGATGATAATGGTAAACCACTTCTGCTATTACATCGCGCGCCCGGGGCGCCCGGTGCCCCGTCTTGGGCCGAAAAGGTCGCGAAAAATATTCCCGAAGAAATAAAGCGTGTTATTGACGAAGAAACACGACTTTCAGCAGAGAAAAAAGCACAAGAAGCCCAAGCCAAACGAGAACTATGGAAAAAACGTTCTGCCGACCGCGAAGACCGGATGAAAAAACAAGCGGAAGCACGAGAACAACAACACGTAGCCAATATGCGGGAAAAATACGGAAAATATTGGTATAACGTGGTTGTCGGTGGACCGGAAGATTGCGAAATAGCGCAAGAATTGTGCCATAAGGATTTACTCGACTACGAACACGATAAACGAGTCCAATACATAAAAGAGATGAAATATAAAGCGGAGAAGAATAAAAACAAACAAACTGTGTCATATGCGGAATATATGGCCATGTCATGGCCAGACGACGATTTTCTGCCAGAAAACCATCCAATCCGACAAAACTTTGCCTTATATGCATCGTGGGCAGCCAATTCGTATTACTCAAAATACGGTAAAATGCGACCCGATAATCATTTCCTAGGAACTGCATGGGGTTCTGAACTCAACCCGGAAGTGGTTGAAAGAGAACGCATCGCCGAAGAAAAAAAATACAAAGAACTAGGAAAACCAGTTCCTAGAGGAAGATATGGCAAAATAATTGGATATGATATAGCGGAGTTTAATAGATAATTTATTTGTTGGTATGTTCACAAAAGTATATGTTTATGTTTTATATGCACATGATTGTAATAAATTAACTACGTATGTTTTTTATTGCTGAACCGAGTATTGATATCGTTTATCTTCGTTTATGCTGTAGTTGTCTGTAATACGAATAATTTTATGGGGTTTTATAATAGCAAGTTCTTTTGTCGGGCTATCGTAAATACATGAGTATTGTGCATAGGTTATTTCCATATATTCGTGAGGCGACGCCGTTTGAATACGTTTTACTATATAGACATAGCTCGATTCAGAATAATCGTATGACACATGGCGGGCAAAGAAGTTTTCCAATTGTTGATGAATAATAGAGGTTTTGGTTTTACAGCGAATATTGCGAATTATTCTTCGGGGATAAACCGGATATTGATAACGCATCGTTATTTGGGCGGACATTTTTCACACGAATTATCAGAATAAAGTAAAATATTATTCATTATTTATATGAATAATACTTCAATTTTATGAACTTATGGAATATCACAGGAGGTATGGATGCGTTCATCGGTTTTTATATAACACATATCCACCAATCAATGGATAGGTTATTGGAAAAAATATCCCCGTTATAATTCCAATACCAGTATAACCTACTACATTCATAAAGGATTCGTTGGCCTTATTATTGTGTGAATATGGCGTTGCGGTTAACCCTATTACAAATCCAAACAATGTAGTAGATGGAACAAAGAATGGTAATAGCTCGATATATATATTTTTAAACATATTCAATCGAGAACCGCTCATGTTATGTTATAATATATATTATATACGACCACTAGTGTTTATATGGTTTTACACCTTTTTACATTTGAAACGCCTATGTTGTTATCTTTTGTGGTAAAGGGTCTGTTTTTCCACAATCGGGACATACAGTATATTGAGAACCCTTTTTAGGTTGCATAATAATAGACCGATTAAAACGTATTTTATTTGTTTCTGTCCATCCATACAATCTAGCAATTTCTTTTGCTTTTGTATAGTCTCCGTATTTTAATAAAAAATGTTCTAATATATCACCTTCATCTAAATTTGCTCTACAATGTTGACACGTGCATTCCATATAATATATTCTTATTCTTATATTCTTAATATATTCTTATTCTTATATTCTTATTATGACAATATAATTGGCATTTGAAATGTAAAAAGGTGTAAATAATCAGTTTACGCGTTCATTTTTTTCGGACCAATCTTGTATGCATCCAAATACTCTTTTAAAGTCTGTATATGCAAAGGGGATGGAGAACCTGCGGTTGCAATAGCCATAGATTGATATATACTATAAAAACGATTCATATGTGGCGCGGTGAATCGCACCCCGGGTAAAATCAATTGATATTCCATCTCTGCGATTTTAGTGGGAGAACGGATAAAATAGTATATATCTTTTTGCGGATTGCCACCCATAATAAGCCAATCTATTTTATCATAAAACAATGATTTCAACGATGTCGACGCGAACAATACTATAGGTAAAGACAGTATATTGGCTAAAACCCATATGTCTAAATCAGACACGTAATATCCTTCACTTTTAACGACTTGTTCAAATGTCGCGTTTCCTTTGAATAATTTGGTTTTCCCTTGACTACTTAAAACCGCCATTATTTTTGCCTTATATCCAGGAAACTCAAAATACTTGGAATATCCTTGCAATAATAAATCCTTCATATTTTCGGTAGTTATTTGCACGGCCGGTTTTTGTCGGTCGGTCAAAATATTATTGCAAATGAAAGACAACATATAAAAACTACTTCGTCCGGTTGCGTAAAAACGATATTCTTCTGCAGTATTATAAAATAACCTCCCCCATAAACTGGTCGTCGGATGCCCCTGCACGTTTTTTAATTTCTCTTTCACATAATCCATATTTAGCGTATTTGGCAATTCAATATCAGGAGTTTCCTCCAGTTTTCGCTGTTCGGCAACGGTTATAGGATTATTCGTGTATTTTTGGGAGAACATGGGAACCGCGTTTTGATAATCAATATTTTTCAGATATTTATTCGTATTAAATCCTACAATATCTTTGAAATAATCCGCGTTTAATAGAGATTGTAATAACAACAATTCATTATCGTAAATAACATACTCGCTATTTCCTATAGTCAAATAATTGCTAGAACTTAACATAAACAATTTAATACGCGTATTTCGAATTAACTCGTCCGCCATTCTAGCATAATATATTTTTGAATTGGATACTGAGCTTCCTAATAAATGCGTTTTTGGTATCATTATTTTACCGGAACCCGTATCTGTAAAACAAACCATATCACCGGTTCCGCTCATATTCATACATTGTTTTTCTATATCTTCTAATATATCATCATCTATATCAGCAAACTCAATACGGTTTCCGACTAAATCATCGCGCAATGCAATCGTTATATTTGTCAGTTTTTCTTTATATGTTAAATGAATGTTATCTAAAATACCCGTGATTTCTTTGCGGATATTTCGGTTCTCATATTCCGATAATAAATTACGTATAACACTTCTGAAATATGTATAATATCTGGTTTCCAGGTCGATTTTACTGACAATCGATTGTCGAATCAAATCGCCCGTCTGAGAAGTTGTTATAGCAGTATCGGCTGCCAAATAAGATATATTATTGATATTATCCATATAAAGGAGGTCTTCTCCTTCTTTTGCTAAATAATTATGTGAATCCACGGATATAATACCATCATCGAAAATGTTCTCCGAAATAGGAGATATAGGAACAAATTGATTTGTCTCCGTTATAATACCGACTATCATTCCGTCATCCAATACTTTCATTTCCGGATGACATAATATTTTCCCGCGGGTTTCTGTATGAAGAGATATAAGCGAGTCTCGAGTTGTTTCATAATCCGACCACATGGCATCGTCGTCCATCCATTTGTGCGATATATCCACCGATGCAGCCGATGGATAGGTAGGAATATATGTTCCCACAGGATATTCCGACATATCTCCGGATAGGGTTGCTCGCGTAGATGATATAATAAGACCCACTACTTTTCCCTGATAATTCAATACTTCATGTAATATGGTGTATTTCAACGGTTTTAGTATTTTACCAATCTCCATTGCAGTTATATTTTTCTTGAAATTGTATTGTTTTGGTAGACCAGGTAGGGGCGCGCAATATTTATTAGTGGTTTTTTGTATAATATTTAGCACATATTTTACATTATCGGGAGTATTGAAATCGCTAAATGCTTTTATAACATTGTTGTCTTTTGCATATCCGCAAATAAGTTCATAAAATGTTCCATGTTTGTTAGATTGTCGCAATAGTATTATGGTTTCTTTTGCAGGGTCATAGAGAACATTGTTTTTAGAATGTGTCGGACAGACTATTTGTATATTATCTCGGATATCATCTTTAGGCATTTCTAAAATAACCAAATTGAAGCCACCTTTCATCAATTTATCGTCGGGTTCACATACAATATCCCATAAATACGTATGGTCGATTTCAATCGTTTCATCTGCCAAGTATTTCTGGAAGTTCTCAAAAGCGGCAATAGTATCATTTAGCAAATTAAATTGATTTTCGTTATTCAAATCGATATTTTTATAAAATCCACTATTTATAATGGCCGGATTATTATAATCAATCTCGCCTATATCTATTCTTGCGGGTTTAAACGTCGATAGTAGAGAACCATTATACGATTGAACAAAATGGTCCAATGTCAATGTATCCACGAGTATTTGTTTCATTTCGCGAATGGTCGGCGTCTTTTCGAGGTCGTGTTTGTATGCATACATAACTGCAACGCACCCTAAAAAAGACTGGACTTCATTGTTTTCAGAACCCTGGCGCACTAAACTTTCGACTCCGTATCGTAATAAACATATGTCTTCTGTATTAAACGGGGTTTTGTTTTTTTGGTTATCCTCCGTTTTAGCAATACATTTATTATTATCTTCGTGGAAAAATGCCTGCACCGAAAATGGTAATAGACCCCATCTACCGGGTCCAATATTGATTTTATCGATACCCACTATATAATTTTCCGGTTTGTTCGTTTTGAGGGGACGTGTTGCTTTCGTATTTAGCGGAACGCCGTCTTTATCGGTAGGTTCATCCGCATCATCTGGTTCGGCCTCCGCACAGGTTTCCATATGTTTATTCCATAACCCTGACCTCCATCCGCTATAACAACATGGTAAACAGTGTCCGTCCGCCGTCTTTTTCGTGAGAACTGCCGGGTTATGGTCATTATATCTTCCGTCCGCCTTAATGTGTTTTTTACTTTTAAACTCAATGACATAAGCTCCATTCGGGACAACCTCGGCGTCATCCGGAATAATATTATGGGGATATGGGTTCGTTCCACACTTACCTGCACGCACTTCTTCTTCAGTCATACTCATATTGGTTTGCAAACACCAGTACCGTGGACATATATACCAGTATTTTTTATTGGGGGTAGTGCCATATCGTATTGCATGTTGATAAGATTTAGAGCCTTTGCCATATTTAGCGTCATTTTCATCGATACGTGTCTTTTCTTCATCCGTTAAAATAATAGGTTGTTTTTTGGCGGCACTTTGACATAGTGTGGAATAATTCGTAAACTTTCCCGACTTTGTGGTGAATAAAAAGGGTTCGCGCTTTTGCATACGGCGTTCAAATATATTGGGGTTGTGCATAGACACTCCATCCCATCCAACCCTATACGGTTCTCCTGTTTTTTCTCCCTCTTTTTGAACGAGTTTTTCTTCATTTTCGTCCAACAAATCATTTAGCAAAATGTCATTGGTTATAATATTTTGCACCTTTTTCTTTCGCCCACCTCCTTTGAATAAATCATCGGCTTCTTCTTCATCCTCTTCCCCGTAAAATAACGCGTCATCATCATCATCGTCGTCGTAATCGCCAGGTTCGGGCGCTTTAGCATCTTTAAATAAATCATCATCTTCATTTCCATCTGTATCGTCTAATTGCCGGACTTTTTGCGTAGAACCAATATCATCATTGCCATCGGTTATATATTTTTCTACATTCAATATTGGAGCGAACACAATCGGCGCAACAACCACATTGTTTTGTATATGCGTTTTATCTACCCCCACTTTCATTTTAGCGGCGGTTTTACATATAGCATCTATATCCATTTTTAATACATCGGTTGTAGTTGAATGTTGCGTCATACGTAAAAAGCTGTCAATATACATGTGCAATATGCGAATATATTCTATATTTATGATATTATCCACCTCTATTACTATATGGTTCTCCTCTTTATCGTTATACATCATAGTTTGAAATCCGGGGACATCAATCACCTCATTGCTATTATCTTGGGTAATCGTTTCCAGATATTTGCCCAAGATTTGTTTAGCGTCTTCATTTGATACTTGAAAGTTCTCCATTATGTTTTTAATGATTATTTCTGCATTGTCGGTTTGTTTATACAAGGTTTGAATATATAGCATTTTAGCATCCATTTCTTTAAAGTTCTCCACTCTCTTAAAAACCATTTTAGCAACTTTCGATATATTCGGTTGATAAATAACAAATAAACTGGATAAACATTTGATATATTGCTGTAAATGGGTTAGTTCCTTTTCAATCATCATTTTCGCAATATATTTCATATTCAATACTTTTACCGTGTCGTGGTATAAATCTATAAACATCGGTATTTTGTATCCCGACTTTTGTAAAAACACATTTATATTATTTATTACGGGGTTGACGGATGACCGTATCATTTCGCTCAATTCGCTGGGCAATAAGGGTTTTGATAAATCGCCATATACATGAATATTTCCATTGTCTAAAAAATCAATATATATCTCCTCCATTATATCACGCATGGCGACATACAACGATATCTGATTTCCTTTCCCCAATTTTCTAGCCAATCGCAATATCTCTTGTTCGCTCAATTTCGGTATTTTTTTGCCGTTTTTCGATATTTTATCGACAAACAATCTATAAATATTTTCGCGCATACTCCCCGGGTTATATTTTATGAAGGGAATGGTTTCCGTCGCATGGATATTTTTAAATATAATTTCTAACGGAAGTCTTGCGCGTAAGTTGGTATCTAACATAACAGAATAGGATTGTATACCTCTGTCAATATAGGTTAAATCCGACCGTCTTTTATGATATATGTCATAGAATAAATCGATTGTTTTGTATAATTCAAATGCGTGTTTATCTATTTTCGTTTTAGCCGTTTTTAGAATGGTTTCTTTTTTTGCGTGTAATTGTTCTAGAGTTGCAACCCGGTCATTTAAAAACAGAAAGGGGAAATAGGATTGTATAACAACCGCATCCAATCCATCGTCCGGAATAACGGATTGGTTATAGGTTAATACATTTTCGGCTAAACATACATATATAATATTATCAACGGGAGAACCATAATTTAGCAATAACATATTGTCAAATACCGTCAATGTATTCGATTTCGCAGGATTATATAGCGGGTGGGAACCAATACGATATGGGTTAACCGAAAAAGTAAAATCGTGATATTTAGGGAACTTTTGCCCGACTGGTATAGAAACGACGTATTTGTTTTTATCATTATGTGATTGTATATCGTCTGGTTCTACTATCCCATGTCCAACAATGTTGATTATTTCGTCATATGTATATACCGACTTTTCGGATGAAAGGTCTTTCGGAATAGCTATATGTAGATTGTGCAATAGTTGTATTAGTTGGTCTCGCGAGAAGTCATTTCGCCAATAATTGGTCATATATTGATATACCTCCATCATGTCTACACGTTTATAGACGGACATAAACAAATACAATTCATTATAAGATATTACGTTCTCACCGATAGCTTTTACGATTTTATTTTTAATAACTCTTATAGAATCATCGGGATGGATTTGTTGGTTCGTATCTATAATTGGTATACCATAATATTTCGGAGATGGTTTACCATCGAAGGGAATCGTCGGGTATACATTATGCGATGAAGATACACCGTCGACGCCACCACCATCACCACCACCACCAGCGTTCGTTCCTAGGGGGGTATGTATAGGCGTTTCCCCCGAAAATACATATATTTTTTCAAGAGCCCCATGTGCATCTAAACAATGAACTTTGAAAACATTCATACTTATATATTTTTGTGTTATTTTTTTGTATAGTTATAACTCCATAACATTATTATGTGGCAAAAACAATACATAATAATGGGTTCTCATCGCGACCTCGAGGTTTTCCCGGGGCCGTCCCGGCCCCGGGCCGTAGGCCCGGTGATTCTCTATTTACCAAAGGTTAAGCATGATACATACAATATATTCATAATACACACATGAAACATCGTAGTTAATAATACTATTTTGATTGAGTTATCTTTCTCCATACAAAACTCCTGCGCTATTTCCCGTGCTAGTTCCTGTCCTCGTTTATGTGCTAGTTCTGTGGAGCTCATTCCAAGCTCCGGTATTTTCACTATGTTATTGGAAAACTCATTCTTATCAATACATATATCATATCTTATTTTGTATATAATAACACCCGCCACAGAACTTATCATAAGGGTATAAAAGTGAGCATTATCCAAGCAATAATACCCTTTATACATAGAGTTTGCTACACTCATACCAAATGCGATATTTTTCGCAGTTTCAATCGACCTATAGTTGGAATATTCGTATATTATATATAATATCAAACCGCTATTTATCGTCGAATTATTTAAATGGCTAGCGCTAATTAAAAATATAGAAGCGTAATCAAACTGCACGTATAGTGGTTGAAACTCGCTGGCATTGCATAAAAATGACGCTATAATCAATAATATATGCGATATTTTATACCAAACGAACTCCTCTCCGCCATATAGGGATTTATAAAAAGAAAATATAAATAACAATGAAGAAAACCCTTTTATTATATTCATTCCTAAATGATATGCAATAATATATTTAAGTATTTTACATAAATATTATCGTCCATTTGCAACCAGCGCGCTCGCGCGCGCACACATACATACATTGCTACATATTATAGAAAATCATATGCGGAATGGATTCTGTTATTTAATATCATAATATGGGTTATCGGAAATCGTCATTCCGCAATATTCTTGCGGTTCTTCTTTATAATTTTTTGGAGTGTGTATACCGGCATCTTTAGCATTTTCTAATAAAAACTTAAAGTTCTCCCAAAAATCGCTTTTATGTCCGATAGACTTTGTAGAAATGTGCGATAGTTCATGTATTGCTACAAATGTTAGCGTATGTTCATCGATTAACTCTTCGTTATTCTCCTTTTGTTTATTCAAGCAAAATGCGACCTTCTCTCCTTTGTTTTCACTATATGCAGTGAGCTTACTGGTTGGTAAAGTTTCCATTATTTTTTTTGGATTAAACCCGGTAACTAGTCGTTTTACGTTTTCATTATCTCCGTGGGTCTCGTCCATATATTTGACTAAATGTCGGCATTTTTCCGTAACTCTTGCTAAAAGGTCGGCTGCTTTATCTAATTTCGTTCTATCTCTTACACAATACTGGTTTCCATCTATAGTAGATACGATACATTTTAGTTCTCCAAATCCTTCTACTGAATATATAAAAATACTAACACCTATCATTATTCCCACGATTATATAAGCTAAACAATCTATCGTATTCATTACAATTATCTTATATTATTATGATATTTTTACAGAGACTAGTTTTTATATATAGGAAACTGACAATTTTGTCCGTTTTCCATCGTTTTGGTAGTGAAAGGGTTATAAAATATGTGTGCACGTTCTGTGTATTGTTTTAATATCGGGAATATTTTTTCCTAATATACATAATGTCATATTTTCCCTGTTCAAATATTTTTTTATAACATCGTGTATGTGCTGTTGTGTTATATGCTTATAGTATTTTTTATATCTATCGCGATAGGATGTAAACTCTCGTGGGGCAGTAGAGTGGCATGGTTCATCATATAACATGAATCGGCTCCCGTTATAGAAACATGCATTCGTATTTATTTCTTCAGATAACACCATACTCCCATGTAAGTTTTTTTTAGATAATTCTAGTTCGGCTTTAGAAACCCCATTTTTTTGCAAATCTGTAATAATATCCACTATTAAAGGTAATACCCCTTTACCATGTCCTTTATGAACTAATATTTTATCTGGGTCTGTTTCGGCGGATATAGTGAACTCGCCTAAAATATCGTAATATTCCGTATATGCTTGCGATGTATACGTTAATCCGTTTTTTTCTCGCAAAGTAGTAAACAATCTAGCATTCATATATCCACCCAAAATATTCTTTAAAACATTCAGAGCATATTTATCTTCCGAATATTGAGAACATGCGCGAAATCCAATAACCAAATGCATCGTATGTATATCCTTACGCTTGTGTAATATAACTTGCAGTTCTTTTTGGTCATGCAATTCGCCTAAATGCCTACATGGCTGTATATATGGGTCATTGTGTTTTACTTTATCCTTCGATGATAAACCATCTCCGGATAAATCTCGAACACTTCCGGTCGTTCCGACCTCCGGCGTTCTCGCTAAATCCGTTTTCATGATTATTTTTACCAATCTAGAGAACGGTATATTAGAAACAATACTAATACCTATGTTATTCGGTCTATAAAACGTTTTATAGAATTGAACTACGCTGTCATATGTCAATGAGTTTTTTGAATGATATGATAATGTATCTATAGGGTTCTCATATGGAGTCCCTTTATAAATACTAGAATCAACCAATTCTGATATAGTGTTTCGCGCATTATCTTTTCGTAGAATGGATTCCTCGACCACTATTTTTTTTTCTTTTTCGAAGTCGGTTCGATTAAATACAGAGTTCGTTAACATATCAGCCAAAACGATTATGCAATTACTAACATAACTATCATGACATTTTACTATATAGTTTGTATAAGATTTTTCAGTAGTTGCGTTAAAATACGCACCAATTTCATCAAATGTTCTCGATATGTCTTTTGATAATGGACGGTGTTTCGTTCCCTTAAATAACATATGCTCTACTAAATGAGATACGCCTCGAATATCTTCGGATTCCATGGCAGAACCTACTTTGCAAAAAATCTGTATATCAGAAACGGAAATATTATTCAACGACTTTTCATAAATTAGTCGTAAACCGTTCGGAAACGTATGGGTATATATCATTTTTATATAATAAATTGATACTATAAATGTATCTGTTTATTTAATATTGAAAGACGCTAGGATGAATAACCGGGTATATTCGTTGAATATTTAATACCCACCGGCACCGAGTTCAAGTGGAACTCTTCCTAAATCCGGCTCAATTGTACTATGGTTCCATGGACCCACTTCCATTTTAGGGATAACAGGGTCGGACCGTAATTGCTGATTGGCGTTTCTTAACGATTGGCCAATTGTATCCAATCCAATATGATATCCCGCTTGTAGTAAGTCGGGCATACCTCCAGTTGAAGTGGGATTTAATGCACTAAATTGACTATTTTGGTCTTGAGGTAATAAATCGTTAGGAGACACTACTGGTTGAGCAGAATATACGGATTGCGGTGAGTCGGTTATACCTGTCGGGACTGGAACAATATATTGGGCAGATGTTTCGCGCACGCCCGGTTGTTTCATTGGCATCATTGGATGATTGGAAGAACTTCCGCTTTCCATTCTGTCAATAATGAGAGACTTGGAAGACGAGTAATATACCATAAACATAACGGATATAGCTAAAATACCTATTAATATTAGTTTATCTGTCGAAAAAAGTTTAGACATACTTTATATACATACGTCGGATAAAAATATTTTATATTTTTGTTATTTTGCTAAATAAAATGTGATAGTAATTTGGTAATTTGCCGTTTTATATTTTATATTTTCCCAAATCTACGTTTATCGCACGGAATTGTGTTTATTGTAAATAACAAGATTTCGTGATATATATTATTTTTGCTAATAAACTTAATCGGATATAGAGAGAACGCCTGGGCTCGGAAGGTTCATTGGTTGGTTTAAGTTTACTCGGAGGTCGGTTATCATTCAAGTATAAACTCATTCGTTTTATGAAAAATGATTGGTTTTCTTGGCCCTATCAAATTACTATTTCTAGAATAGTGAGTTATAGTATGCGGACCGGGCATATTTTCGTATTGTCGATTTAATTAAAAATATCTTCTTCTAAATCGCTATCGCTGTCATCCAAATCTTCCAACATATATGTATTTTTAATGCGCTGTGCTTCTAAATACGACGAAAGTGCTAAAGCCTTTGCCATTTTTGCTTTTTGTTTTGCATCTTGATACATTTTATAATAAACGTCATTTCGGGTTTTAATTTGTATTTGGTCGTTCTCTGGTATTTCATCTAAAGTAAACTCAATTTCTTTCAATTCATCGGATTCATTGTCATCTTCATCTAATTCTTCTTTATCCTTCGACGATAAACCATCTCCGGATAAATCTCGAACACTTCCGGTCGTTCCGACCTCCTGCGTTCTCGCTATATCATCAAGTGATATACTCGGTTCAATCGGTGGTGGTATAGCGATAACGCCGGCGCCGGTTCCGACTGTAGGAGAACTCCAATTCTCGTTCCTCGCATTGGTTGGTCGACTAGTTATAGATGTTCGAGATTTATAATCGGAAGATAAATCAGGAATGGTATTATTTGACACCGTATTCTTATTATTGTTAATGGAATCGTTTATTTGTGAATGATTGTCGTGGTGTGGTTCTATAAATCCATCAGTTGTATCTCGATTTGTATTGATTATGGTTCCTTTGCCCTTCGATGATAATCCATATCCGGATAAATCTCGAACACTTCCGGTCGTTCCGACCGGTTGCGTTCTCGCTATATCCTTCGACGATAACCCATATCCGGATAAATCTCGAACACTTCCGGTCGTTCCGACCGGTTGCGTTCTCGCTATCCCAATATTTGGATTGGAGGATAATTCCAATTGATTTTCAATTATATGGTTTTGTTTTCCTAAATCTTTATTGTCGCCAGATAATTCGTTATTACGCTCCGATGATGAATCCTCCGTTAATGCGGATTGTTGATACTTATTACCAGAAGATAAAATACATTTTTCAAATAAGTTGGTCTGACGCAGAACCAACATTTGTTTTATTTCAATTTCTATTTGAAAACTTCGGGCAGAACATTTTATACCTTGTATTTCTAATATAGTTATAATATCATTTTTATCATTCATTTCGCTATGGTCTATAAGTTCTTCATTTTCGTTATATATCTTTAGACTACACATACCCAATTGTGTAGGCACATTACACCGGACAATGTAATATTTACCGGATTTATATAATTTAAAACAGGATGAAAATGAGTTCTCTATATCATGCATTTCCAGTTCAGTATCAAACCAGGTAGTTCTATTGTCATAAATGTATTTTTGACAGTAATCTTCCAATTTTTCTATCCACTGTATGAACGTTTCATGTTCGTTCGTAAACATAAGGTCGGAAAAATACTTTTTCCCAGCTTTTAATATTCCATTCTTCGTATTACATTTAGGCGTTTGAATATATAGAGGCGATTCATTTATTCGAAACTTTATAAAATAATTTCCACCAGATATTGAGATTGGTTTAAGTAATACTAAATTGCTGAACGGGAACTCGTCATTTGCGTTATATATTCCTTCCATTATATATTGGTTTTGTATTTTTGTTATATCGTTTAAACGAGAATCATTCTATTTATCCCTTTATCCTTCGATGATAAACCATCTCCGAATAAATCTAGAACACTTTCGGACAGCATAATTTTTCCCATTCGTTTCGGCCATAAATGATTATGACGAGAACGCCCGAGCTCGAAACGAGCGGGGGTGGTCCAGGCGGAGAAAGGTTATCATCGAAGGATACATATTTTGATGTTCCCAATGAGTTATCTGAATATATATGCGGTATATGGAATAATAAAAAATAAATGCAATACATTATATGTCATTGAAAAATATCCGTGATATATGTATTGAATATTTTAAAAAAGATGATATTAAGCAAGACTTGAAAGAAATATTAAAACCAATAGTTGGAACCATCTACAATGAAATATATATTTATATTTGGTTAATATGTTTTTATAATGTTGTGTTTATTTTTATTGTTTTAGCAAACTTTATTTTATTAGTTCGATTTATCAGAAAAAATAATATTATTAATGGTGAAAAAAATATTTAGCTAATATATAAACCAATAATATGGCAACCACTTCCCAAAACAATATGCAAGGTTCCGTCCCTCCCGGCCCTCCACCTCCACCGCCCCCTCAGGGATTGTCGCAATTAGCTAATATGTCCGGACCTTCTCCCACGGGTGGCGGAAATTGGTCTCCTGAAGCTGTATGGGGTGGCCCTGGCGCTCAACATGCCGCCGCGGGACAAGGAAATGCTATCGCGGTCAAGGGTCAAACTGGCGGAGGAGGACAATTATCTAAGCAACAATTGCAAAAAGCTATTAACAAACAATTACAACAATTAAAACAATCCGGCGGGTCTACTTTAACTTTTTCGGAACTTGGAGCACCTAGTTCTACTACTGTCGCAGCGAATACTAACGTACCAGCAATCGCAATGAAAGGTGGAAATAGTCTATTCCAACAAGGACAACAACAACAGCAAGGCCAACAACAACAGCAAGGAGGTCAACAGCAACAATCTGCATCCTTAGCCCAACTTCAAAGTGCATTTAAACAATCCGGTGGAAAATTGTCCAAACAACAGCTCAGTTTATTTTCACAGCAATTAGATAAGCTTCAACAAAACCAACAAGGTGGCGTTGGATTGAATGAAATCATTGTTCCACTTATTCTATTGTATGCAACCCAAAGATACAGCCAAGGCAAAACATCCAGGGCAAAACCAAAGTTCTCCCGTAAGTCTCTTCGTCGTTCTAGAAGTTTTAGACGTTAAAAACGCCATTTACATAATTTTATTTTATAATACATAATATTATGAATCATACGTATAACAATTCCGGAGTATCAACTGAAATAAATAGCGTAATTCCCTCAAAGAATACTGATATTATATCGCAAAAAATATTTGTAGAGAATGTAAAAAAATGGGTAGTATGCGACCAACAATTGCAACACATAAAGGATAAAACCGACCAAATAAGAGAACTAAAAAATACATTAGGTAGCTCAATATGCACATATATGATTGATAATAATATTGCAAAGAATGACATCGAAATTACGAACGGAAAACTCAAAGTATTTGAAAAAAAAGAATATTCATCACTGTCGTATTCATATATAGAAGAATGTTTAGCGAAAATTATATCCGATAAATCTCATGTTGACTATATTATTCAATATATAAAAAATAATAGAGAAATCAAAACCACCACTGAATTGAGATTTGCCAAAAATAAATGCCAAAAATAAATGCCAATATAATATAGAATTATGGACACACATTCATCTATACCTTTATCCTTCGATGATAAACCATCTCAGGATAAACATCCAATTACGCGCTCCAGAATTGCCAATACGACCGCGCAACATGGATATGCAGGTCAGTCAGTCCTTCCGATAGAATGGTTCATAGATTCAACTTCGCATAATAAATGCAATCATATAAAACATTTAGGCGTTCCTACATCTATAGCGGTATTGTATATTCCCAATAACACGTTCAGTCCGATATCTGTTTTTGAACAAAAAATGTCCGCGGATATACCAGACAAAACATTCGATTCCGAGTATTTATACCCTAGTGTGGAAATACTAGACGAATCTACTATAGAATATCCGTCAGAGAATTGGAAGCAGAGACCACCGCGAGGAACGAGCTCTGGAGTTTCCTATAGAGAAAGAAATATGCAGCCAATTCATGACGATGTATATGATGATTTTATATACAAGATTTTGCATTCCCAAATAAAAGAACCCGATGAAGAATCATACACCGAACATCAAAAAAAACCCAAAAAACGTTCTAAAAAAAAGAGCCAATCCAAACATTGATTATATTTACGAATAATAGTAGAACATCAACGCTCGTTCCAATCTCCGGAATTGCCCCATTTATCCTTCGATAATAAACCATCTCCGGATAAATCTCGAACACTTTCGGTCGTTCCGACCTCCTGTGTTCTCGCTTTCTACGAACTCCCCGACCATTTTGTTCGATTGAATCCATTCAAATTCAATAGGGTATCCGCATTTTCTTTCCAAAACTTGACTTTTTTGTCCATTAAAGCATCATCTTCCGTTTGTGGAAAAATAATATTCTTATTTGCATTCATTGATTGTAAATCTCGTTCAGATGGTTTTGGTTTTTTACCAAAACAATTTACACCAAACCTAATATATGGATTTTCCATATAACCACCATTTACCCCGGGACGACCGCAATTGTTTTGCGTTTTTGGGCTTTTTTGCAATTCTGCCCAGGTAGACTTTTGTGTAGGAAAAAACGCCATTTGTCCATCAGACCAACCGTAATTACACCATTCGGCTCCCTTATTATACGCATCTTCTATTTCATTATAGGTAGCTAATCTAGAACCATACGCTGCACATACCGATTTTGCGTCATCATATGTATATAAATTGTTTGATACATTAAATACTTCATTTGTTTCTACAATGGCGTTCGATTCTGTTTTTGTATCATCCACTTTTGTCGTTCCGGTCTCATCTTTTTTTTCTGATTTTTGTAAATTAGTTTTCCATAAAAACCGTAAAGGTTCGCTATCCAATATAGAAAACCCTAATATTTCTTTGCAAAAAACAACTATAGCCGTTATCGAAAATAATACCCATGCAATTGTGCTAAGTATCATCAATGATATCGGAGAACCAGGCCCGTAGTTTGGTATATGTAATACAAATACGACAATATAATATAAAAATAAAAATGCACCTGAATATAATAATGTATACGTATCATTTAACACTTTATACGCATTTCCGCCTATATTTGTAATAGAATCAGTCCGCTTGTCAGCCGGTATATTGTAATAATATAATGCAAGATAAACAAATATACTTATTATAATAAATGCATCTATAATACGTAATACGAAACTAGTTCCACTGTCCGTGGACTTAAAAATACCAATTACAACATAGGTTATTAAATAAGCTGCTAAAAACCACATAATCAATATAATATTCGCCGTTGAAAAAACGGTATTAAATATATTTGTCGCATCGCTTAATACGGTAGATTCGCCATTTATAGTTGCATTTTTATCTATAGAGCCTTTCTTATCGGATGTTTTAGTATCTCCTGAAGTATTATTTGTAGACATTATTATATTATAGTAGGTTATTTTTTTTACGATAAAATAAACAGTAAGCCATCGGTGTAATTATATGGGATTGTATAGGATTTTGTATTACTGCAACATGTTCATCGTTATACTCTAACCAATTGCCAGTTGAGTTTTTAACAAACGCGGTATAATGTCCACCAGAGACACCGCCAATATGATTACATATACCAAACAAATCATATACATATTGCGATGGATTGTATCCTTTTACATAGGTAGATAAATCTAGGTTGTCAATTGGAAAATCGATTATATTGTTTTTTTTATATAGACCATCGTGTGAAAATCGCTTTAATGTTATGACTAAAATCTTAGGAAAGTTCCAAAAACTCATCGTTTTTATAACGTCTTCATATGTATTTGTCGTTTCATTAAACCACGCATTTTCTCCAGATAATTTTTCAGATACAACAAAATGGTCAAAACAATCATACAAGGTGCATCCGGCGTTCGTTGGAATCGGCAACTCTACTATGAAAAAACTTTCGGGTTTTGTGCTATATACCTTTTTTTTAGTGGATAATATTTGGGATACATATATACCATAAAACATATCCATTATTTCAGAATATTCTTTTGAATATACGTCCTTTAACATTCCATAGCAATTTAATGCTAAATCGTCAACATGGTTTTCAGACTTTCCGCTAATATTCATTTTCATTTTCCGTGAAATACTATTGTGCATACATTCTATTAAAAAGAGTAAAAACTCGTGCAAATCGTTCTGCGCCCATCCAGTAAACATTTCGCGACCTTTTTGTTTAGCCACGCGTTTGATGTTATATACAAACTTATTGGGAGACACTAAACCATTTTGGCTCCACATTACATTTCGCAATTCATTCCATTCTTCTATAATCGTGCAATCTATTAACGCGGGTTTCATATGACGTTTATATCCGGTAGAGTTTAGAAACTCATGCAATTCATAGGTGTGATTGAGAACTTGTATACAAGAATTGAGAAAGCATGTATTGCCCAAATTAACCAATCCAGTCTCTCCTTTATCAGAGTATTTAGTTAAATCCATAACAATATAAATAAATAATGATATAGTATGAAAATAATCTCTATATCAGTTATATTATGTCAAATACCAGAATGAATCCAAGTAGTTCCAGTTCATCTATAACGAATATGGATGCCGACCGTTCTAATAACCAGAATCAAATATCCACATTACTTCAATCATTACAAGCATATCACCAAAATATCGAAATGTATAATAGAAATATTAGCGATTTATTATATATTATTCGTATAAATAATACACCGCCTCGCGTGTCAACCCCGACCCCACTGCAATCAAATATGCCTAGACCAAATACGAGAACATATAATACATTTACACTTGGTGGTAATCGCGACACTGGAAGACGAACCCAGTCTACTACAAATACCGCAAATCGCCAATTTTCCCAATCCGAAATAGCCCAATATATAACTACAACAATATATGAAAATGGAATGAACGATGCAGTATGTCCAATATCTTTAGACGATTTTGTTATTGGAGAATCTATTTGTAAAATAAATGTGTGCGGTCATATATTTAAAGAACGCTCATTGTTGCAATGGGTAGCGAGTCGAAACCAATGTCCGGTTTGTAGAGCTAATATTGTTTATCGAGAACATGCGACAGTTCAGGACATTTCTAGCAATTATGCAGATACGAATACGGATATGGATATATCCGGGAACATCGGAAATACCCTATCATCTATGCTTACATTTAATGATATTTTAGACTTATTTAGCACCAATACAAATACCAATTCAATTGAATATATATTTGATATACCATTATATTATGATATTTCTGCGAATGGCTCTAGGCTTTCTTTGGGGCTATTATGATACCCTATGTAAAATATAATATAAAATATATTATGATGAGTTCGATTGATAATAATATCATTATATCTCCCGATGCATTTATTCAAGACATACAATACATTTTGAAAGATATAACATACAATCAAAAAATAAAATGCAACGAAATACACGAGCATTTTAAAAATATAGCATCCAATCCGACCGATACATATAGTTCTAGAGAACAAATTGCTATATTAATGGAAATAATGAATTGTTATAACACAAACATGCAAGAATATCAACAAAATATGACGGAGTTGAGTGCTATAATGAAAACCCTTATAAAATCCCTCGAATATAATCGACCTATAACGAATAAACATAATATTCGACGAAACGCTAGGGGTAGACCCGTATTGTTTGAAGATACCGAAGATATACCGGACGACACCAATACCGCAGGTTCTCCATTATCGTTATATGATTATTTCATGAAATTGATTTGGGGGGAGAACCCAACACCGTGTCAATCTTTTTCTGAGCCAGCGGTCCATTTTGCAGATATTTTTCAGGAAACAGAAACCGATATACAATATACGCGTCCGATTATTAGAGAACTTCCGGAAGACGATTCGCTCGTGAATACTATTACCCCTCGCTCCAGAATGGTCGCAAATAAAAAACCACCAAGTCGACGACGCAATACGATTCAACCTATTATAAAACACATACCACATATGTAGCCCCCACTCGTATTCTATATATTTATCTGCGTTGGAAGAACGTCGTAATCGTTTGTATTTTGTTTTTTTCGTTATATATGTTTGTCAAGAACTTATCAAACAATAACGCTTTGATTTTTTCCGAACAGTATTTTTCTTTCTTTTTCATAAACGTTTCTATATCACCATATACATCCTCATTGAGTTTTTGCATATCCTTTTTGAAGTTTTTAATAAGCATATGCTTCCCTTTATTTCGCCAGATTTGTTCTAGGGCTAGCCCGAATAGCTGGTTTAGCGGTTTCATCAATTGATTCGTTATATAAAACACATAATCCACTGGTATCTGATTCGCAATAATATATTCCGGCGTTTCGATTTTATCCCCCTGCAACGCCTTTTTCGTATCATTGACTATGTGCACGAACTTCATACGGTCCCCCGGTTTCGGCTTATTCCCCGGGTCGCGTTGACCAATGCGGTCCGCCAATACCCGGTGCGCAATTTGTTGCGGGTTTTTATAATCCCCCCGGAGCGCCTTTGTTATAGTCAATTTATCCATCGGAACCGTTCCTCGAACCAATTCCGATAATGCTCCTTCTAAATAATCTATGGCTTTTTGAATACTGTTTTCTTTCATCAAAATATTGAGTATTTGCCCATAAACATCCTTTAGGTAATCACAACTATCGCGACGCTTTAGCGAAAGACCCATATATTTCAGTTTTCCCTTATTCGGGTCGGTCTCGTATAACATACCTACGTATCTCTTTTTCGATAACAGAATAAACGGCATCAGGGTTTTTTCATATGTAAGTTCCATAGGAGGCTTTAGGAATTGTGTGCATAAGTCGGCGGCATCTTGCGCGATTTCGATTGTCATTTCCAGCGCCGGTTTTCCCACGATTTTTTCTCCGGTGTTCGGATTTTCCAAATTGAACGTGAAGAATACAGAGTCCGTGTCACCATATACATACTCCGCTTTGGTCCGAACCGGGCCATGTATGGCCGTCTCATACACCCGGTCGCCATACACTTCTTCGATAATACGTTTTGCATATGTTATCATCATACGTCCGGTTGCCGTCGTGCATGCCGCCACGTCTTTTTCGTAAAACGTCGATGTGCGCGCACCGCATTGGCCATATAATGAATTGGCGGTCACTTTATATCCGAGTTGGCGTTTATCCAAAATATTTTGCATGAAAGGGTCTTTTTCCGTTTTCGCCATTTTTCGCGTATTGGCGCGAGCCTTTAGCAATTCTTCTAAAATAGATGGCATAATACCTTTTTTATTATCCGGAAATTGAGCCCATCGGCAAATCATCTTACCCACTTTCGTTTTAGCGGCTTTCGCCGCCGGGCGCGCCGGGTTGCGCAGATACTTGAAGGTATCGAACTCTATATCTATATATTCATACCCCGGTAAATTGTCATATACATATATCCCCGTTTTCGCATTTTTTATACCGGTTTCTTTGATTAGTTTTCCGGCTAAATCATATTCTTTCGACCATACTTTACTATCATGCGAAAAGTTCTGACTAATCATCGACGATGGATATAGCGATGCATAGTCAACGCATGCAACCGGATTATCCATATACATAGAACATTTAGGCGGAAGAACGATGGCGCCCTCATATCCTTCATTCATCCCCGATTTGTCTAAATCCGGCATGAGCGTATTCTTTTCCCGGCATTTTTTGGCGACATAACTAGTCAGTTTAATCCCTTGCCCGCGAAATATGAGGAAACTCACCGGAACCGAACAAATCGACGACATCTCGACATATCCTGTTATAACATCTATTTTGTTCATCAAATGGTGAACCAGATTGCAATCTTGAATACAATATTTCGCAACTATTGCCCGGTCCGCGTCGGTTCCTTTCGATAGCCTGAAAATATCCTGCGGAGATACGTCGTCTTTCGACATACCCCATTTGATGGATTTACCTCCGGCAGCAGCAGATACATCTTCATGTCCATGTATTACGATTACATTGTATATGACCGTTGTCTCCTTCCCTTTGACGATTTCCTGCACTTCGCGGGATTTTACAATGTTTTTTACCATGAACTTCGCCCCGTCCTTGTAATAGTCCGATGTGAATCCACCGATTTCAATATGTATAAAGTCGCCCACATGCACACCCATAAGATTTTGGCTATACAATTCGGTTATCGGTGCACCGGTTTCATCTTGGGTTAATACTATCTTTTGCACACTATCGCTGATGAATTGCCCAGCGACGTCGTCCAATTTATAAGAAGATAAATTGAAGTCTCTGCGGAAATAGGTATACATATCTATTTGCAACCGCCCTATCATCTTGAAATACCGCAAATCATATTCCCCCGTTGCCAATTTGATTTTGGTATTTTCAATCGAAATGGCACCCGTATCGCGGGAAACTTTAGCACATAAATCACCGGCTTTTCGGGATAATAACAAGAACTCCCGTTCACATTGCAGTTCCAATGCCCGTTGAAACATGAACTCATAATCAAACCCAAATATGTTATATCCTATAATAATATCGGGATTTTCGCGTTGAATCACTTCCGTCCATTTGAGTAATACCTCTCGTTCTGTAGAAGCGGTTTCTATAACTGCTCCGTCGACTGGGTCGCATCCGCCTAATACCACACAATGATTTAAATAGGGTTCCGGTTCGCCATATCGCATAAAGGTAGACCCAATAAAGGTTACTTCATCGCCCTTTAATTCGGGAAACTTTGCGGTTAATACTTCATTTAGCGATTGCACTTTATATTCCCGGTCATATTCCGTATTCATTAAAACGTCCACAATAGTAATAGTAGATTTCGGCTTTTTAGATACTTTAAGAACCGGGGCGGGGGCTTCCTCTATATCTATTTCTTCCACTTCCGGTAGTTCTATATTGTTGTCAGCGTCGCCATCCGCCTCGTCATCCGCCTCGTCATCGTCCGCCCCGGGTCTAGCCCCTTTATAATTCGTCGCCACATTGGTATTCATCTGTTCAAACATCATATCAATCGTCAATAAATCCACGGCAGACGTGCTCTCAATATCGGAAATAGGTGTTTGTAATATATCCATGACGATTTTCGATACACGTTCTTTGCCCGGGGGAACTTTCGGATATACTATGTCTATGTCGTCGCATCGGCCAAACCCAAATGCCGCCTGAATCATCTTTTTACACAATTCGCCACATTGTTCTTTCGCCAACTTTTGGGCGCTTAATAGACGCGTAAATACGTCTACCATATTCATAGCCAATCGTTTATATGTTTTTTTCGGAAGTGGAAAATCTCCATGAGAACTACTGGCTTCAATATCAAAACTGCATATTTTATAGGGAACCCGGGTTTCTTTTTCTGGCATTGGTTTTATATGTCGCGAATTGCATACATATTCATATTTGCATGTGGTGGTTTTTATGGCGCATTTATGTGCTTTGGAAATCGCAACGGAAACCCATCCGGATGGACTTATGTTGTTGATGTGGAAGAATCGCAATAGGGGTGGAATCGAACCTTCATATAACACAAGGGTCGTTTTATTGTAGACATATGGTTTGCTTTTTCGGTCCGCGGTATCTGAATATTCATACCATAAGTTTTTCACTTTGTTCATGGTTGCGATGTTTTTAAATGTCATTTGCACAAAGTTCTCCATTTTTCCACCAGAAAATCCATATAGTTTATTGTATTGCACCAATTTAGCACTTTCTATGGATTTTTCGTAATATTTGCCGATTTTTTGTTTGATTTCATATACAAATCCAGCAACGGTTGCATCGGTCCATTTATCTCCCACTTTGATAAAGAAGAATGGATAAAAATCCTGCACAAACAGGGCGAATGTTTCGCCCGCCTCGTTTATACCGAACATTTGTATAATAAATTGTGCATCACATGTTTTCGGTTCGAACGATTTATGAGAACTATCACTGGAATCGGCATCGGACTCGTCATCCGAACTCTCTTCTTTCTCTGGTCTTTCGTCATATATATGAAAATCAATGAGACGCACCGGTTTCAATATGGTTTTCTTTGGCGGGTTTGTGGCGACCACCGGGATACCAGCGGTCGGCTTTTTAATAGATATTGTTGTATCGCTTATTGAAATCATTTTCTCCATGTAAATAGTATAATATATTTGGTAATGATGCATACTATTTAAATGTATTCATCATTTCAATTTTCTCATATAATTATTAGAAATCGATATTTTTAGTGTGTTTTTTACTGTGTTTTTTACTGTGTTTTTTACTGTGTTTTTTCAGCATATTCGTATTCTGTTTTTGTGTTTTATTTTGGTAAGTGTTATCTCTATGTGTATGGTTTGAACTATTCGATTTGGGGTTTACCCCTTGCATTGCCCATTTAAACATTGGGTCTACTTCGCGAGGACCGTCATAATAGGATAGAACTCCGTTGACAATTTTAAATATAGTAGGATATCCGTCTTTCACTTCCACTTTTTCAGTAGGGTCTGCTAAATATACTCGCAGGGATTCCAATCCAAGAGAAGGGTCGTCCATATTGGCCTCTTCTACCGTATATATGAGAGGTTCGTTCTTTTTAGAAAATCGTTTTGTTATTTTTGTATCCAGTATTTCCCATTTTGGTTCAAGTGTTTTACAATGACCGCACCAATTAGCATATATTTTACCGACCACTAGTTTGGTATCACTCGTAGATTTCGCATTCATCGTTGAATCTTTTTTCACGTGATTCTTTTTCAAAATATTATCAAAAAACCGGTGCATTTCTATATATTACATATAGAAAAGTATATGTAATAAAATCTTTTCGGTATTTAGTATATAATGAAAGCAATACAATTTGTGTTTACCATATTTGTTATAATGGTTTTTTTCATAGGATTATATGTATATTCATCTGGTAGACTAGATATATTATTCGACCCGGCGTCAATAGAAGGTATGTCTGTCCAAATGATAGATAACCAACAAGCAACACAACCCCCGGACCTAGGAGCAAACTGTCCCGACCTACTTATTCGACAAGGAAATGAATTGATGTTATACAATTCTCGTATTCCTGTAGTAAAAGATATGAACCCCATCATGTTCTCCAATTTAGACGAATATATAGAGTTTACTCAACATGAACGCAAAAAGGGAAATAACTGCCCTATCCTCTTTTTGCAACACGAAACCGATATACAAGGAAAGGACGTGTATCGAATTAGACCCACGCCATTCGATTTGCAACCCGGGTTATCTACACAATCGGCTACACAAATAGCTACCCCCCAAAACCCCGCGCCAGTCATAGACTCTAATATAGACCATCCACCATATAATGGCGGTCAATATTCGGGATTTGACCCTTTAGGGTTATCTGTGGGAGTGTATAACAAGTTGGATAAAATACACGAATCTACGAGAACGCAAGACGGGTCATTAAGTGATAATCCAATGGACCCCAATTGGGGTGGTGTGTTATATACACAACAAAAAATACAAAGTGGGAAATATGATGAAAATGCGGTATACCGTCCCAATTTACTAAGTATACATAATACGCAATTTAACCCGGGACAATTTGGACATGGTTCTCCGCCGAATGATTTGATAACCGCTCCACACTAATTGGCATTGGCTCATTCGTTGGTCATTATTTAGTTAAATAGTCTATAACATTTTTTACGCAACTTTTCGATATTTTTCTAGACTTACCGTTATTTTGACATACTACGTTCTCCAATACAGTTGGATTTATACGTATATCATCTATCAATTTTGAAAATGTTCCATACTGTTTCATTATTGCTATAGCCGTTATTGAACTAATTCCGGGTATCTGACATAGTATGATTTCCCCAATATTATCGGGGGTTATATTGTCTTTTTTGACCTTTTTTACTACTGTGCAATAATTATCGGCGACGGCGACCCCACCGCGATGAACGACATGCAAATCCATGTTCTCTTCTGTCAATTGCTCATTATTATTATTATTATTATTATTATTATTATTATTTTCCACTCTAGTGGTTGGAATAATCATAGGAGGTGGAGGGGGAGATAATACATACGCCGGTTGCTTCCCTCGTTGAAGCTCTTTTTCCATCTTTTCCGCCATCCATACAATCTGTTCGGCAGTCTCATTTAGAGAACATGTGCGTAATACGGTAAATCCTTTGAAATGATTCAAACTAGTTATAGCAGAAATCACGATTCTTTTTTCCATAGGAGTTCTCAACTGTGAGAACATACCTTCTATCATATAAATAATATTATGTGGTGAATAATCACCTGTATGTATTAACCGATAGGATTGTTCTTCGTATCGCCCGTCTTTTATACTGGCTAAAAGGTCCGATAGAGACTTCCGTTCAATCAATACTACTTGCCGTTGGTCATCCGTTTGTATTACAATATCGCCTAAAGGGAGAACTTCTTTCGAAATCTGAATAGTCGTATTATTTCCCTCGAAATTGACAATACTGTCGATTTTGGAAAATAAATCATATTCTCGTTCGTCTATGATAATATGCATTGTTATGATGTATAATCGGCTTTATATAATAGTATCAAATCATACTATTATATCATTTAGCAGAAATATTTATTGCGCCGTTGCGTTCTCTGAATAATCTAATTATTAACCAAACTTGGGCGTCAATCTGGTAAAGTGTCTAGAAGAACCTATCGGGCGAATGGTGCGATTAAAGTGTAGACGAATCATACTAGATTGTTTGCAACAGTTTCCGGAAGGAATGCCATTTGACCCATAATCAATAGATGTCCAACTGCTTCGGCCAATCTGGGGGTAAAGTCCCGGCTTATTGTTTCCGCCACCTTGATATTGATTTACTAAACTACTTATTGAACTCGTTTTTGTTGTTGTGCTTAAAACCATATTCGGATTATATATTCTATAAATATTTTTATTTTTTATCTAAATATTTTATGCTAAATAATATAAAACCAATATGTTATATATTACATAGTCGATACACTTGTATTCATTCTATTTGCTAAATAAAATGAACACAACTCCCGCATACGCATATTCATTTATTGATGACGATGTTCGTATTGAAAAATGTGAAAATGGTCAAGAAACATTGGTATTTGACCCATATAATCCTATAAATAAAATTATTACAGAGGCTGATATTCGCCTACTATTACGCACTTACGGTATAGACGTTCCCATACATAATATCAAATTATATCAACGCGCGTTTGTCCACTGTTCGTATATTAAACGACCGACCATTGAGAACCAACAGAATAATATTTCCATTATGCCTAAACCCGATAATTGTTTGCCATTATATACAAAATCGAATGAGCGGTTGGAGTTTATAGGAGACGGGGTGTTGGAATGTATAACGAAATATTATTTATATCGCCGATTTCCTAAAGAACAAGAAGGATTCATGACGGAAAAAAAAATCGCATTGGTAAAGAATGAATCTATCGGGAAAATGGCGTATGAAATGGGTTTACATAAATGGTATATCTTATCGAAACATGCCGAAAGCAAACAAATCCGCACCAATTTGAAAAAACTAGGCTGTCTATTTGAGGCCTTTTTAGGCGCATTGTTCTTGGATTTCAATAAAATAGATATAAAGGACGATGACGAATGGTTCGCTAAATTGTTCGTATGTGGCCCGGGGTTTCAAATGGTCCAAATATTCGTGGAATCCGTATTTGAAAAACATGTTGATTGGGTTTCCCTAATACGTAATGACGACAACTATAAAAACATTCTTCAAGTGAAAGTGCAGAAAGAGTTCAAGGTGACTCCATATTATATGGAGGTTTCCGAATATTCTGGTGAAACCGGATACAATATGGGAGTGTATTTATGTTTAGGCCAATCAGTTCATCATTTGAGACATGTCGATGCGATTCCATACGACCAGTTTCGTTCCTATAGAGATATACATCAATATATGTCGGAAAATGGTAAGGTTTTTGTTTTTCTGGGTTATGGAACGCACAAAATCAAAAAGAAGGCGGAACAAATTGCGTGCGAGATGGCTATTTCCAGATGGGTGTAATCATTTTACAGTATACTAAATAATAAATAACAATGCATAAAATGATATAAAAAATATTTGGTATATCATTTCATAATGTCTATAAATATTAATGAACATGGTTATTGGGACGGCGATTTTGCAGTGGACCATCATGCATATGACCAACCATTGAGCGACGCTATGGTGCAATTTTTAAAAACGGAAAAGGTAGAAACTATGGCCGATTTAGGATGTGGGTTAGCGAATTATGTAAAACATTTTATAGAAAATGGAATCAATGCAACTGGTTATGATGGAAATCCGAGAACTCCCGAATTGACCAATAATATTGCGTCTGTATTAGATTTAGCTTTACCGGTCCGGTTCGAAACGCCATATGAATGGATTTTATCGATTGAGGTTGGAGAACATTTACCCGCACAATATGAAGATACATATATTCAAAACTTGCATGCCAATAATAAAAAAGGGATTATTATGAGTTGGGCATTAGAAGGACAAGGTGGGTTAGGACATTTTAATGAGCGTAATAATGAATATATAAAAGAAAAAGTCATGGCATTGGGTTATACAAATGATTTGGAAGCCGAGAACCAGTTAAGAGAAGCATCTTCTTTATGGTGGTTTAAGAATACACTCATGGTATTCCGCAAAATTGTTGCGTAGTTAGCGAGAACGCTGGAGATCGGAACAGTGCGAGGAACAGTGCGAGGAACAGTGCGAGGAACAGTGCGAGGAACAGTGCGAGGAACGAGCACAGATGTTCGAGGTTTATCCGGAGATGAGTTATCATCGCAGGATAAAGGAATCACCATAGCGTGAACGAGCGTTATATATATACAATAATATACCATACTATTGTATATAGATACAAATGTCAGGTCGTAATTATTTAGAAGAAATGCGATTTAAAAAACAGCCTAAATCACAACCAAATATACAATTTCGCATAGATAAACCAAAAACGAAAAAACCCGTTGGTAAAAAAAGGGTCGCTATCAATGAACCGAGTTCTCCAGAACACCCAATAAAACCAGTGGATAAAAAATTGGATGACGATGACGACGATGAATTGTCTCAAGATGGTGAAACCGAAACCGATAATATATCTGGCGAAGAACGCAGAGCATTCAAAATGAATGATTTACGTGGAAAAGTGCCGGTGAATTATGATTTGATATTCCAGAGGCTACATGGCAACAAACCAATGAGGGGGACCGACCCGGGTCCACATCCAGTCGTTCCAGTTATCACAAAAACAAAATCAAAAATGGTTATATTATCTGATGACGACGACGATAATGATAAACCTCCGATGGCCAAAAAACCCAATTTATCCCCTAGTCTAGATAACGGCGAAAACAAAATAGACCCTGCACCCGAGCCTCATGTAGAAGAACCTGCCTCAAAACCCATAAAAATAGTGAAAAAGAAAATAGTTATTATGGGAAAACTGGATGATAAATTACCGGGACCAAAAGAAGTTGCTAAAGGAGAACCCGCAAAAAAACCGAGGGGTCGCCAAACCAAAAAACTACAACAGGGTATCGATGTAAAACTAACGAAAGTCGACGTCGCTAGACGTATGCCAAAACAAGAAAAAATAGTTGTTAGAACATCATCATATTATATGAATAATCGCAAACTATATGTGCAAAAAATAAAAGACCTTTTTAGTAAATATGAAAAAGAACTAGAAGAAATGGGAGAAATAGCATCTTGTGCTAAAGACCCATCGACTGAGTTTAGTCCTTTAACACATCAAAAAATCGTCCGTGATTATTTGAATCTGTATACACCATATAGAGGTCTATTACTATATCACGGACTAGGTTCTGGTAAGACATGCACATCGATTGGTATAGCAGAAGGTATGAAAAGTGCTAAAGAAATAGTTCTCATGACCCCGGCCTCATTGGCAACCAATTTTATGACGGAAATCAAGAAATGCGGAGATATTCTATATCGCAAAAACCAGTTTTGGGAGTTTGTAGGGATAGAAGGACAACCGGATAATATAGAAATATTATCCAAAGCCCTTTCTCTATCCCGCGATTACATTGAAAAATATCGCGGGGCTTGGATGGTAGATGTGAAAAAACCGCCCAATTTCAAATACTTAACCACTGCCGAACAAGAAAGTATAGATGAACAATTAGATAAAATGATTCGCGCTAAATATACCGATATTCACTATAATGGTATGAATCGCAGAATATTAAATCAAATGACGCAAAATGGTAAAATAAATCCATTCGATAATAAAACGGTTATCATTGATGAAGTGCACAATTTTGTCAGTCGTATAGTAAATAAACTCGATTCCAAAAAAACAGATGTTTTAAGCAAAGAACTATACGAATATTTGCTAAAGGCGAATAATGCCCGAATTGTGGTTCTCTCCGGAACTCCCATTATCAATTCCCCACATGAACTTTCTGTGTTATATAACATATTGCGCGGTGGTATTCGCACCTGGACGATTCCAGTCCGCCTGCCAGATGGACCCAAAATCACAAAGGATGACATATTAAATATGCTAAATAACCCCCCGGCCGGTCTTCCCGCTGTTGCCGAATATGACTATGTCGAGTTTTCCGACAATAAGATAACTATAACACGGAATCCGGTTGGGTTTGTAAATACGAAACGCCGAGAACCAAACCCCCGGGGCGGAGCCCCGGCAGAATCATTATTTAGCAAATTATTTGGCGGAGGAGGAGGAAGTAAAAAGAAACAAACGAAAAAGGCCGTCAGTTCTCCCAATACCGATAATACTACAAAGTCAGACAAACATAAAACCAAAAAACATAAGCCCAAGACACTCGACGGTGATTATTCGGCATATGAAATTGTCAACGGAGTATTGAAAATAAAGGATGTTCCTAAAGAATCCATATCGCCAGAAGAAGACATAGATGTATATCAACGAACCGGACACGATTTGCATAAAGACGGAGGGGGTCTAGACGAGTTTGAAAAATACGCGGGGGTTCGATTAGATGAATCCGGATACGTTTCGGACGACCAATTTTTAGATGTCATAAAACGAATATTGCGAGCAAATGATATAGAAGTATTGGATAGAATGATGAAAGACCAACCTAAATACAATTTGGCATTACCTGATAATAGCCATGTGTTTGAAGATATGTTTTTAGATAAACCCAATAAATCTATTAAAAATGCGAATGTGTTTAAACGCCGTATTTTAGGATTAACATCGTATTTCCGAAGCGCCCAAGAAAGTTTATTACCTCAGTTTGAAATGGCCGGAGATAGCACATTCCACGTAGAACGTGCGGAAATGAGCGAACATCAGTTATATGAATATACGAAGAAACGATTAATCGAAAAACAATTGGAATTGAATGCTGCTATGAATGCGTCTAAAAAACTGGCAGCGGCGGCTGCCGGACAAGAAAATGACCTATATGAGGATTCGTCTACTTATCGAGTAGGTTCTCGAGAGGTTAGCAACTTCAGTTTTCCAGATGGTATTGAAAGACCCATGCCGGATAAAAAAACAAAACCGGCAGCGAAAGCTAACGCAGAAATAGCGAGAACGCGGGAGGTCGGAACGACCGAAAGTGTTCGAGATTTATCATCGAAGGATAAAGAAAAAGAATCCATTTCATTAGATAGTTCAGACGATGAAAATGACCAAGCCGACGATTCTAAATATACCGACCGTATTAAACTGGTTCTCAAACAACTCGCATATGACCCCGCTAAATCTAGAACAGACCAATATTTAACAAAAGAAGGTTCTCTCGGCATGTTAAGTCCGAAAATGTTGAAAATGATGGAAAACATTCAAAATCCCGACAATAGGGGACTGCATCTAGTATATAGTCAATTCCGTCATATAGAAGGTATTGGTATTTTTAAACTCATATTAGAAGCCAATGGATATGCCGAATTGCGCATCAAATCCGTTCCCGGGGCGGAATCATGGGAACTGGTGGAAAACGAAGAAGATGCCGGAAAACCGAAGTTTGCGCTATATACTGGAACGGAATCAGAGGAAGAAAAGGAAATCATCCGCAATATCTATAACGGCGATTGGGGATTTGTTCCTAAATCGATTGTGGAAAAATTGGAAAAGATATCGTCCAATAATTTGTATGGGGAGGTCATAAAAGTATTGATGATTACGGCGGCAGGAGCGGAAGGTATCAATTTGCGCAATACTCGGTATGTCCACATAACGGAACCGTATTGGCATAACACTCGATTGGAACAAGTCATTGGCAGAGCTAGACGTATTTGCAGTCATGAGCAATTACCGGAAGCTATGAGAACAATCAAAGTGTTTTTATATATAACAACGATCGGAGAAAACCTTCTTCCTAAATTGGATTCCAATCTACAAACCGGGGACCTGAATCCCGATGACCCCACAAAAGTCGAAACCACTGACGAATATTTGCTACGTAGAGCAGTTAAAAAGGAAACCGTTAATAAAACATTTTTAAAAGCCATCAAGGAAAGTGCAATAGATTGCACCCTATACAAGAACAAGGAGGGATTAATGTGCTACGGTGTCGGTATGGCGAAAAACCCGGGGAATCAATATTTGTCATATCCTACCGTGGAACAGGATATGGCCGAACGCGATGACCTAAATGTCAAGAAGACGGCGTTTAAATTGACGGAATTGAAAATAGAGATACGCGGTGTCCGATACGCTATTGATAAAGCAACGGACAATTTATATGATTTGGCTAAATATAAAAACGGCAATATAGAATTGGTCGGAAAGTTGATTCGACCAGGAAAAGGTCGCACCGGGTATGATATACAGTTTTTGCGAGACCGTAATGGACGATAAATGAGTTTATTGAAAATAAATATAAAAAAGAATATATACAATTCATATACTTGTAAATATTTATAGCGAGAACGCGGGAGGTCGGAACGACCGAAAGTGTTCGAGATTTATCCGTAGATGATTTATCATCGAAGGATAAAGTTATACCGTCATACATTTGTATATCCGAAAAATCATACAATGTGGATTATCATTTATTGCACATCATTTGGCTAAATCGTGGAAACTAACCTTTCGTTCTCCAGAAATACGAGAACAATTTTATAATACGCCCAAAATAATATGTATATCGGCACATACCACACCCTATATTGATGTCATAGTATTGTATATAACACTGGTATGGAGTATGACCCGGGGCGAGGGACGAGCAAATACTGACGTTCTCGTATACATTCGAACGGTCGGGATATATAAGCCTACATATTGTATAGAAGTGCCTACATCTGGTGGGCTCATCAATCGAGAACTTGCAGAGTTATCTGATAAACCCGCATTTTGTAGAATACTATTTCCATCGGGAGGAACCATCCGTTGGAAAACCGGATTTTATGTATTGGCTAAATTGTTGGGCGCAAAAATCGTAATAGTAGGTATTGATTATGCAACGCGAGACGTGGTTGTAGACAGTATTATAGACCCGGCAAATACGTTCTCCGAAACAAAAGAGATTTGTATTGCGCGATTGAGAACATATACTCCGGGGCCATTTTGGTCTATTTTACGAGTTCTCTTTCGATATGGTTGCGAGACATACTCGAGTTAGTTAGAATATTCATTAAAAATATTAAACTTAAAACATAATATAAAAACAGTTGTATATCATGTATTATACAAATGAACGAAGCAAATAATGTGCTAACCATAAAAACGGTGCAAATACAGCCTATTCGTAATATGATTACTGCTATAAAGGATATTTTGACCGATGCAACGATTACATTTACGAATGACGGTCTCAAAATCATCAACTTCGATAAAACACATACTATTTTGGTTAACGTCAATTTAAATGCGCAAAAGTTCGAAAAATACAATTGTCAACCCGACAAAATCATCGTATGTGCAAACACCCTCCATTTATTTAAAGTGATTTCGACTATGTCGAATGATGATATTCTTTCTATGTATATTGACAAAGCCGATTATCACGACGGCATTGTATCGCATTTAGGATTGCAATATGATAATGGAGATATCAAACAATGCTATAGCCAGAAATTGCGATTGATTGAACCGGATACGGAAGAATTGGTAGTTCCCGATGTAGAGTATTCCACGATTATCAATTTGCATACGGCGGACTTTCAGAAAATTATTCGCGATTTGAATGGTATTTCGGACCGAATTGAAATAAAATCCGTGGGAAATGACCTGATTTTTTCATGTGAAGGAAACTTCGCTAGTTCTCGTATCTACCGGTCCGAAGCAGATGGTTATATGAAGTTCAATCAAAAACCCGACGCATCGGTAGTTATTCAAGGTGAGTTTTCATTGAAATCGCTATCTCATTTTATTAAATGCACACCCTTATGTAGCCATTTAGAAATGTATTTGGGAAATGATTTACCATTGATTGTGAAATACGATGTTGCGTCATTGGGTGAAATTAAATTGTGTTTGGCTCCTCTTCCGCCCTCTTAATCGTGTGATTTATTATTGGTTGACTATTTTATAGTATATAGATGATATCTTTCTCCAAATAACATCTTTTACCCAATTATAATATCCATTTGTTCCTCTACAACTATAATGATTATATAATGAATCGCAATCTTTGGTAGTAAAATCCATTAATAATAATAATCGTTCCCCCTTGCTGAACTTGACCTTATGTAAACAATTGTCGGCTTCTAAAAATATTCCCATATTTTGTCTAAATGGGAGTTCTCCATAATTCTTTATTGTAATTTTAGTATCACTAGTATCATATACCGGAATAACCAACCTATATTGTCTCACAGTGGAATTGTATCGTTTTATATCATTATGATAATTTTCATAATATTGCGCATTCATCCCCTCGAAGTAATATCTCAACCAACACCGTTGCAAATCAAGTGAGTTTACGGGATATAATTTCTCACCGACCAGGTTTGATAATTCATATAAAAACTGGTCATTTGAATAAAACTGCAATTGTTTATCTTCGTTTAGATTCTTATTTTTTCGGGATTCTTCTAAAAAAGTATTTACGATTAATTTGCGACAATTTTCATCTAAAATATTATCGACTATAAAAAATCCATCTCCGTGAATTATGTTATTATTATGATTAATACCACAATTTAATTGTATATCATCATTCGTTTTTTTGTACATAAAAATTGGTATTATAAAAAATGATAATATAATTAATAATAATACATAAACAAATGGTAATATCATATATATTTTTCATATATTTTTCTATGGTAATAAGAATAAGTATTTGAATAATATCACAAACCAATATAAAAATGTATATCTTTTATTGTATTTAGATGACAAAAGCGAGAACGACCGGAAGTGTTCGAGATTTATCCGGAGATAGTTTATCATCGAAGGATAAAGATATACTTATTGCTCCATGGGAAACGACCCGGTGGTTAGTTTTATCGTCGTTCTTTTTTATGGTTCCGGCTTGGTATTCCTATATAAACAGTTTAACTAGTTATTCGGCGTTATTGATATGTACTTCATTGGTATCTGCAAATTATTGGAAAAAAGCGACGTATTCCTGGAGAAGAAATATGGACTTATGTGTTGCCAAATTGTCCTTTATTATATTTCTTTCAAATGGTATATATTATATTCGGTCTCCACAATCTATGATTCCTGGATATGGTGGATTGGTTGTATTATCATACTGTTATTATATGTCTGGAAAACAATATGTGTTAAAAAACAAATATTGGTATAAATATCATATGGCTTTCCACGTTATAATGGCATATGAACAAACACTTATTTTCTATTGTATTTTGCGGCATCGACCGAAATGGGAGAAATCATAGTAGGGACTGTTTTATCCAATACATATTGCCCACATGGACCACAATGGTCTTCATTGGATAAATCTATTTTGCTATTCAGTTTTTTATCGCAATACTCAATATTCCATCTACCCAATATTTTTTTATCCTTGGTAATGAGGTTTTGAAGCAAGTTTTTCACAAATCGCATATAACCCGTGTGTGTATACATATACATATAGAGATGTGTTTATATGCATTTACGCGGATGATTCAATTGTATCCCACAATTGCGACATCTCATACGCCAGTTTCGCTTCCTTTCCGGTCCAGCCCGACATGATTGCTCCTCTATACAGGATATCCGGCAATATCGTATTGTCGTATCCGGCGACTTGCACCGAAAAAATGTTTACTTTGGAATAAACCTCTTTTCTATATTTAGCAACCAATGCCAATACATCAATATAACCATTTGCGGTGTTATTCAGATTCGCACCATATTCCTGCAATTTGTTGGTATATTCATGGTCTGCAAATAACTTACCGGTTCCAGCCTGCATATCCGAATAAATGAACACATGGTCTAGACGCATTTTGTCGCGGATAACCTGTTCCCAGAAGAGCCATACTCCGGTTTCCGTTCCTCCACCGACTGTTTTGCCTATATTGTTTACAGTATTTAACTGCTCCAAAATAGACTTTGTGCGGTCGACCTTGTATTCCTTCAGCATATCTCCGAATATCCATACACTCCCCCCTTCGGTGGAACGGAACGCCGTCAAAATAGCCGACAGATTCGAAATCTCGTAGACAGATACAGACCCATATTCTGAGACAAACGCTCCCCGGGCTGAACCGGAATTGTCTGTCAAACAGTCGACTCTACCCGGCAATTCGGGAATGGTTTCCAGACTTTCCATCAAGCAATTATTCAAACCCTCTAGAACCAGCATTTTCAACGTATTATAGAGGTCTATTTGCTCGTCAGATATCGGTTGGGTTGCATTCATGCTGTCGGATGGTTGTTCCATGTCTTCCCCCGATTCGGCGCGAGGACGCTTTTTGAAACCTCGAGTGGATGGTTTTCCAATATGCGTTGAAATTAACGTCTTATACGCGCTGTAATATCGGAATGGAAATTGCTTTCCGCCCTTTACGCCAGCAATTAATCGCGAAACTAACTCCCTGATTTTGGCGATTGCATCGACCGCGTCCAAGGTTGAGTACTCAGACACTATATTCGACAGATTGCGCAATAGAGCCATATGTGGCAATCGGATTGTATTGTTTATTTCTACCCAAGTAGAACCCGCCGACCGCAATTTCTCCCACGTCTGTTCGCTGTCCGATACAGCAACCTTCCCGTTCTGGACGAGTTCGGTTAATACTGGAGTTGGCTTGGGATGGGTTATACGAACCAAATCGACCAGATTCGCCAACACCTCGTCCGTTTTCCCTTGTGTCTTGGAGCCGTGGACATATTTCGCAGCGTGATATGCAGTCATTGACTGCAGTTGGTTCGCAATCGCCTTTTTCCAAATGGTTGGAATAGGTTTTCCGCTTTCCTTTAGCAACTTGTATTGTGTAGTCCAGTCGGTTGGAATATTGCACGCATCTTCGATCGCCTGACGGAAAATGGTGGGATTCCGGGCGTTGAAGTCTACACGGGTGGGGTGATGCACTGCCTGTGTTATTAAAAAATGGCTATTTAGGCGCATGAAATATTCATTTCGGAGCTTTGCGATAAATGCCAGGCAACCCTCGAAATCGTATGCCAATGCATCACTGACAATTTTGGTAAAATAGGCTTCGGTAGATTCAATGTCGCCATAAAACTCTTGAAATAATAGATGCTGTTTGAATGCATTTATCTCCGCATTCTTCGGGCGATAATATTGGGATTCGCCACAAATCATAGAGGCACAAACGATTTGCATCGATTGTAGCGGATTCAGCTTATAACTTGTTCCGGCCATAAAATTGGAAACAGATTTAGTAGTCATAGTATCAATTGCTTGCATTATATATATTTCTCTGGGTTGGGGTAATATATATACGCGTTAACCTTTATATTGTTTTCATAATATATTTATGCATTACATGAATAATACCATAGTAACGTAAAATAGCACACAGTAATTTCTTACTGTGTGCTACGTAGGGTCAGCAATCCAATCCGCATTGATTCAATATCCAATATCGTGGAGGATATCTTCAAAAAAATCAATGATTTCTTCTTCCAGGGGGGCGGCTCGCCGTATAGTCGAACACGAATGTTCTTCTATATGGTGAGTATTATATTTAAAAGAGATTTTTAGAAGTACCTCGCAATACCGCTTTACTTTATCCTGCGATGATAACTCATCTCCGGATAAACCTCAAACACCTGTGCTCGTTCCTCGCACTGTTCCGAGCTCCGGCGTTCTCGCTATATACAAAGAATACTATTATGGGAGTTAGGGGGTTTTGATATTATGAGTGTATCAATATCGTATATGTTATTAGTTTGATTTTTTAGTGGCAATTCAGGAGCTCGGAACGAGCTTAGGAATTGCCAGTTTCTCCGGAGAACAGCTCTCGGAACGAGAGCAGGAGTTTCGCAGGATGAATAGAAGTATCCCATAATTCCGCTTTTGTATTTAGTAAGAATATAATCGCAAGGGTGTGATATTATGATGTATCAATATCAGTTGTGTTCATGGGTCGCAAAGAATAGTAAATTCGAGACTTTTTGGTTATTTTGGTTTGAAGTATCTCGAATATCCGCATTTGCGACAAACCGCCCAATCCTGGGCCAATTTAGAAGTATCCCAGCACTCCGCTATTATTGGTGCGCACAATAATGATTATAATGCACCGGGATTGGGAGATACACGTTGCCACATATCTCCCTAAATGCCCATATAACTCCCTTGCGGAAGCCATATGGGCGAACCCCCATGAAGATTCATATTTCCGAGTGTGAGTTCACTATGAAGTATCTCAGAAAACCACTTTCGCAGGGGGGATGAGGTAGCTAATTATTTAGATTCAGAAATTGCCTTTCGGCAGTTTGGTTTAATTTTTTTGAAGTATCTGAATCTTCCGCTTCTACCTATCTTATACTAGTGCGTTCTCTTTATATGGTTTAAAAATAGATATAAATAATATACTATGAGTGTTCCGCAAATACTCGCATTAGCCCTTGTTGAAATTGTGGGAGATTATGGCTTAAAAGAATACGCAAACGAAGGTGGCTGGCATTATTTGGCAACAGGTCTGGTAGGGTACATATCTGTGGTTATATTGCTCATTATATCTCTACAGGGGTCGACACTTTTATTGGTGAACAATGCATGGGACGGTGCAAGTAGTATTTTAGAAAGTGCGTTTGCGTTTTTTATATTAGGAGAACGATTCGATAATTATTTGCAATATTTAGGCATTGTTATGATTATTTCTGGAATGTTGTTATTGAAGATTCCTTGGAAAAAAGTGCACACATTTCATATTCCATCACTCAAATGAGGTGGAGAACATTCCAAATAATACAAATACCAATACTATTCTATGGATATGGCAGTTTCTCCAAATAAACGACGCAAGAGCATTAGCGAGAACGCGGGAGGTCGGAACGACCGGAAGTGTTCGAGATTTATCCGTAGATGGGTTATCGTCGCAGGATAAAGACCACCTACGAGTATTTTATAATATATATATATATATATATTATGCCACGTAAAGGAAAATGTTTTTCAACATGCCGAAAAAGGTCGAAAACGGAATGCGACCATCCAATGTGTCGATATAACGACGGTAGACAATATAAATATTGCCGGTTGAATCATGCCTATAAAATGAATGCCGCATGCGAACCCGAATTGCGAGAACGAAAGGGAAAATCCAAAAGAAAACTCTCCACCAAAAAACTACAATCTCTCAGTAAAACTATAGAAAAACTCCAATTATTGGACGATATGGTATTGACACCTATGAATAGCCCAAAAGAGTTGAATAAATCACCGCCCAAAGTAGACACGGATGAACTGAAAGAACCACCAGTAAAGGTTTCCGAAGAAGAAATACGCGAGTTTAGAGAACGTGTAAAAAAAGCAAACGCAACGCGTAAAATCAAAAAGTTTATGAAGAAACACCATAACAAACGTCGGGCGCATTTTTTAAAAGCCATTTGTTCCGACGCTGATGTTTGTATGGCATTCGGCACAGAAGCCGAAAAAATCAAAAAACATTTCCATAATTTCCAAAGATTTGACTTACTGTCAAAACCTGCAAAAACCATTGGTGCTGTATCCGCGAACGGGTTTGTAAAAGAATTGACATATGAAAGTGATGGATATGTCGCAAACGCTATATTAAAATCTTCCGCAAAGGAAAGCGCTGATAATTTATTATATGAAGGTTTAGTCGGAATGTTTTTAAATGGCGTTGGAAAAATACTCCCTTCTTTTTTGGAAACATATGGAATATTAGGATACGTATCCAGTTATGCACATAATAAAATGAAAACCGAAAAAGAAACTGACAAGGGTTTACTTCGGGCTGCATTATACCAAATAGAACCAATTGAAAAAGAATATCTATCTAGGGCGTGTACAGAGTCTTTATTAATAGCAGTTCTCATACAACATTTAAATGACGTAGAGACCATTGGAGATAAATTGTCTAAATCACCCAAATTGTCCGATTTTCTAGAGTTTGTATCAGAGGAATTATTGTATGTATTATTTCAGGTTTATTTCTCCTTATTTGCGTTAGGTTCTTTTTTTACTCATTATGATTTACATACAGATAACGTTCTCTTATATGAACCTGTCAAGGGAAAATATATAGAATATCACTATCATGTTCCAGATGTTACTACTGGTAAGGAAATAGTTGTTCGTTTTAAATCTAGATATATTGCTAAAATCATTGACTATGGCAGAAGTTATTTTGAAAACCCATCCGGAAAAGGGTTTACTGCAAGCTCAAAGAGTATATACGACGAAGTATGTAAAGAAAAAGCATGTAAAGATTGCGGTCATTGGCAAGGATTTGGTTGGTTAGAATACAAGCCGTCCACGCTTCCGTATAATGCATTTATATGTTCTCAAATACCGAATGAATCACACGATTTAAGATTAGCTTATATGATTCGCAAATATGCGAAATTAACTGGAACACAATGGGATAGTTCAGGGTTATATTTACTTCATTTCTTTGAAAAAATAGAATATGGTAAAGGTGTTATATTAAATCAAGACAGAAAAGATATTCTTGCGAAAAATCCGGATGCACCTGTGTTCGCAGGAACCAAAGAAAACGACAATATTGGTCTACCTTTAAAAATAAACAATGTCACGGATGCATCTAAAGAGTTGCAACGAATTATAATGGATTCTTTTTCCCAAGCTTGCAATGAAATACATTACAACAAACTACAAAAGTTGGGCGACCTGCATATTTATGGCTATAAACCGATGGAATATATCCCTGCATAATAATATATTATAAACTGCATAAAAACAATTCATAATATGTATATAATAAAATGGACTACTATAAATACGAATGGACCCCCAAGCCGACGAATCAGCCATCGAATACATATGTTATAGCGAGAACACAGGAGGTCGGAACGACCGGAAGTGTTCGAGATTTATCCGTAGATGGGTTATCATCGAAGGATATCGAGATTTATCCGGAGATGGTTTATCGTCGAAGAATATAGCGAGAACACAGGAGGTCGGAACGACCGGAAGTGTTTCTCGCTGTCCCGAAAAATAAAACCACAAAGACTTGCCCAGAAGGTAAAATACTGAATGAAAATACCAATCGATGTATCAAAATAAAAAATAAAACCGTTAAAAAATAAAACCCAAATCTATATCCGGCGATGTCCACTAAAACTCCGGCTCATGTTTTTTAAACAAACATCCTTGAGTTGCTAAATTGGGGATATTTATCATTAGCCCCGGGTCTTGTAATGTGCAATTCAACATCCATACTTTTATAATACAAAAGTTCTTTTTAGGAGAAATAGTTATACCGTTAACCATGAAATGATGCGCCTTATTTATAAACAATGTCTCTCCGCACAACGCATAAAATAAGGATTTCCAAACACTATACACTTGCTTATTAATCACTTTAAATGAAAAACAACCGCCATTGCGATTTTTCGGGTCTTCCCACATAGGGGTTATCCCCTCTCGCATAAAAAATAACATACAATATTTCACGATATTTTCCGGTATTTTTTCATTTATAGCAATTGCGTCATCTACTGTATTAAGACCGCCAATGATTAGTTGATAACTTGACAAATCCCAATTTTTGTCATGTGGTAAATGGTAATATAGATTCCATTTACCAATTAATAAATGCGTTGTGGGAGAAGATGGACTATTATCCGGAGATGATTTATCATCCAAGGATAAAGATAAAACATCAGAACATTGAGTTATATCCATTGGTATATTCGTTATTACTTCCATACTACCCCGTACTATATATAATATATAAACTTTATATTGTTTTACTATACGTGGTTTATTATATTATCCTGTGATAATAACCCATCACAGGATAATATTCGAGCTCCGGCGTTCATCCTGCGAAACGCCTGCTCTCGTTCCGACAGTTGTTCTCCGGAGAAACTACCTTCTCCTAAATAAGTCCCCCCAGTCTCATAATTATTGCAATACCGCCTGGGCTTCCGCAATCAATGTATCTTTATCCTTCGATGATAAACCATCTCCGGATAAATCTCGAACACTTCCGGTCGTTCCGACCTCATGTGTTCTCGCTATCTTATACCACGATTTTGTTTCAGCATCATCCATTGACTGTGCGGTCTTCTTATCCGAAATCAATAATGTAGAAACAAACGGTTCCGGTTCCGACATTCTCACAATAGTATAATTATTTTCCGATATTTGTATAAAATCACCATATGTCAGTTTATTCATATTCATATGTTTATCCAGCATACTAATAAGATACTTGTCATCAAAACTAGCGATTTTTGATTTCAACAGCCTACATATAAATGCCGCGGATAAAATCTGATTTCCCACAATATTGTATTGGGGCGATATCTCTAACTCAACGCAATCATCTATATCCGGATGTATATAATCGGGAACAAATATTTTTATATGACTGGATATATCAATGTTGTCCGGTTCTTTGGTATCGGGGGATGCACGATGCAATACTCGACTAATTATCGCATTTTTCGATATAACCATTAATACTAGACATTCGATGATAATTTCATCGGTTTCCATCAATTGATTCGCGATGGATTTCATTTTAATCAAGTTCTCTGAATTGGTCCTATCACTCCATTCAGCTTCGGACAAATCGAAGAAGTCCTCTATAATACATAGGTTCCCATTCGGTTTACGATGCAATCGTGTAATACTCGCCCATGGATAGGACATTTTTTCATTTCTCGATATATTCGGCAATCGTTCGCGAATCGATTCTGCTAAACTATGGATAAGCGGAAATGTAGACACCAACTTACCGCATCGATATTTCGCAAATGTGTATATATAACTACCTGTCCAAACCAAATCCATAAGCTTAGATGTCATATCAAATGTCAGTATGGTTGTGCGTATCTTGGTTCCTAAACGGCCCATGTATTGCGCCAATTCTACATTGTATACTCCTATAGTAAACAACATACTCCCAAATAGTAATAAAGCATAGGTAGGTATAGGTATATGTAAGCAATATGACATAATATATACATCATACACCGTTGTTTTTATGTATATTTTTGATTAATATATTCATATAATAGGTATATATGACGAAGTATAAACTCGGACTATTTATATTTCATCGCGATATAAGATTGTATGATAATACCGGATTTTTATACGCATGTTCTCAGTGTGATAAACTAATTACTTGTTTTATATGTACGCCTGAACAATTGGGAAATAAAAATACATATAAATCCAATAATGCGATTTGTTTCATGTTTGAAAGTTTAGCCGAATTGTCCTCGGCAATTCATTCCGCCGGAGGAGAACTCTATTTTTTCCACGGTAAATCCGACGAAATAGTGAGAGATTTAGTGCAAACAAACCATATCGACGCCGTCTTTTTCAATCGCGATTATTCGCCATATGCGAAATTGCGCGACCAATCCATAATAGAACTATGTCATCGTCTACACATAGGTTGCGAGACATCCTCCGATTATTATTTATATGAACCGGGAACTGTTAAAACCGTCTCCGGTAGTTATTATAAAAAGTTCACTCCATTTTATGATGCGGTTCTCCCGATTATGGTGGACACGCCTAAAAAAACCGCCGCGAAACATTTAGCACATATTCCTATATCTCATCCCAAGAAAATCTCCCAGCAACGTGCTATAGATTTATTTTGCAAAGGCGGTGCCCCGGATAGAATGGTCGAAGGCGGGCGGAAAAACGCTTTAGTCATGTTGCGCCGGGCGTTAACTGCCCAATCCGACTATAACAATACCCGCGATTTTCTGAAAAACTCGACGACGGGACTTTCTGCGGCCATTAAGTTTGGTTGTATTTCTATTCGGGAAATGTATCACGCATTTTTCGCTAAATATGGCCGAAAAAATGGACTTATCCGAGAACTCATATGGCGCGAGTTTTTCGCACATGTTCTCCACAATTTCCCCGAGGTATTATCGGGTTCCTATCAACCGAGATATCGGCGGATTGGCTGGCGCACCGACGCGCGTGCTACCGCCGACTTGAAAGCGTGGAAAGATGGACGCACCGGGTTCCCCGTGGTGGATGCATGTATGCGTCAATTAAATAGCACTGGATATATGCACAATCGGGGTCGAATGATTGTCGCCAATTTTTTGATTAAAACGCTGTTGATTGATTGGCGAATGGGAGAACAATATTTCGCGCAAAAATTGACGGATTATGACCCGGCGTCGAATAATGGGAATTGGCAAGGTATTTCCGGAACGGGGGTGGATATGAAGCCGTATTTTCGCGATATGAATCCATGGATACAATCGGCGAAGTTTGACCAAGATGCGGAATATATTAAGCAGTGGGTTCCTGAATTGGTGGATGTTCTCCCCCGAGACATACATAAATGGAGTATTGCACATACTTTAGAAAAATACAAAAACATAAAGTATGGAGAACCTATTGTTGATTATGATGAACAGAAACAAAAGATGTTGGTCATGTATCAAAATGCGTAATCAGTGAGAACGAGCACAGTGCGATATGCATAAAGCGAGAACGCGGGAGGTCGGAACGACCGAAAGTGTTCGAGATTTATCCGGAGATGATTTATCATCGAAGGATAAAGAATTATCGTTGTTAGAATCTTATTATTTTTACACCATTTTACTTTTCATATGTTGATATTTTTCTGTATTATTTACACCTTTGGACATTTACACCTTTTTACATTTCAAACGCCGATTTTAATATAAAGATAAGATAATATTATATAATATATTAAAATGAATAATAATATTGTAGAAAAT
>Ga0209550_10000066_pt1 | contig 77711 bp, 78 predicted proteins | sample LauGreSuBDMM15SN_2_FD_187567 | JGI IMG/M metagenome (GOLD analysis project Ga0209550, IMG submission 187567) | Freshwater lake microbial communities from Lake Michigan, USA - Su13.BD.MM15.SN (SPAdes) (version 5) | ecosystem: Environmental > Aquatic > Freshwater > Lake | place: Lake Michigan... | reverse complement strand
AGGAATGTAATTATATATCTCAAAAATTACCGTTGTTACGGATTTATTCTTCATATAAAATGTAAAATGGGCGTTTTATATGAGAAAAGGTTTAAATGATAAAAAAGATGTAATAGAATTATAATTATAAATATTCGGAGTTTGAAATGTGTAAAACGTTCAACTAATTATATATTTGGTTCAAATTTCATAGGTTTACCATCTGTATAAATATACATATCTCCTAATTTATTAACTGAATTAGAATATAAATTATTATTTATTTGTTTTACAAAAGGAACTTTATTAATAATATCTCTTAATGCAATTTCTATGTCTGCAACATTATTTATTTTATTCGGTAGTCCAGATTTAGTATTTTCTTCTGTTCCGTATAATTTATCACTTTGATCCAATCCAATACCATATACTATTTTTGATAAAAATATTATTAATTCATTAATAATAATCTTTTCTTCCTTTTTACTATATTCATTTACATAATTATGTTTACTTATAATGTCTGTATAAAAATTGTATAATAATCGCATATCATGACTTTGATTTCTAAAGTTACTGTTTATAAAAAAACTATCACTTTCTTCTTCTCTATTTTTATTAAACCAACCAAAACCATATTCCTCTCCACAATCTGGGTTACATAAAGGTTCTGAACAAACTTTTTTATAAATAACAGATGGTGATAATTCTTTTTTATCTGAATATTTAAAAAAAGATCTACCATAATCAATTATTTTCACAATATATTTAGATTTAAATTGAATTTTTTTTCCATTTTTTAAATAATAATGATATTCTATATATTTTCCTTTAACTGGTTCATATAATAAAACATTATCAGAATGTAAATCATAATGTGTAAATATTTTTTTTAATATAGATAATGGAAAATAAATTTGATAAAATACAAATAAACAATCATAAAGTAAAAAATCTTTTATAGAAATATCATTTAATGGTTTCTTTTGAAAAATATTTCCAAATGCATTTACATTATTTAAATGTTGAATAAGAAGAGATGCGTATTTTGAATCTTGACATACTTTTGCATAATTATATTCATTATCATTGTTTTGTAATTCAAGAGATTCTCTTAAAACATTATTTGTAACATTTACAGTATCTTTCATATGAGACCATTTATCTGGAGTTTTATAATAATAAAGACCATATGTTTCAACAAAACAAGGAAAAAATTTGGAAATTTTATTAATAAATAATCCTACAATATACTCATAAACTAAATTATCAGAATCATTTTTAATAGATGATTTTAATACCGTATGAGCAATATATCCATTTCTTTCATATTTAAGTTCTTTTACAAATCCGTTATTAGAAACAGCACCAATACTTTTAATAGGAGGTTTAACATAATCAAAATGAACAAAACCATTAAAAAAATCTATTATTTTTTTACGATAATTTCCAAATGCAATACATACTCCTGAATCGGAACATAGTGATTTTAAAAATTCAGATTTTCTTTTTATTTCTGTATTTTTCATAAATCTTCCAATTACTTCTCTTGCTTTTGGTTCCTTTTCATATTTTTTTTTATTTTTCATAGTTTTTTGTCTTTTTAAGTTTTCATTAACAAATTGATAAATACGAACAGATGCATTTCTTTTAATTTCTGCTTTTTTTAATCTTTTGGTAACTTTACAATTTGGATATTTTCCCATTTTGTACTTGGAAGAAAGACGACAATATTGATATCTTGGAACTCTTCCATTCACATACATACATCTTGGTGCATTTTCACAAGTATTATTTGGAAATCCACGACATCCAGAAATACATTTTTTAATAGGCATATTTATTATATTATGCTAATAATTTTTATTTATTATTAATTAGAGTTAAATGTAATTATATAAATATATAAATAATGAATCTTTATTTATATATTATAAAAAAAATAAAAAATGAAATTATTCAAAATGATAATATAGAAAGTTATGTATTTTGGAAAAATATGAACTTCCACGATTATACTTATCAAAAAAATTTTACAATACTTTATTTAAACATATTTGAAAATAAAATAAAAAAATGTAAAAAAATATGCAATGACAAAAGTCAAACTATACAAAATGATAATGATATAATAAAACAAAAATATATATTTATTAATGACTTTATTAATAATGTATTTATTTCAATGGAGAAAAAAGAATATTTTTTAAATATTTTATCTAAAATTCAAAAAATTTATAATGTCTTTTCAAAAATTGCCTTTTTATATAAATATAAAAAATCAGCAATTACTTCCATAACAACAGATTTAACACTAAACCCTATTAAAGATACGGATAAAAATGTAATATGCATTTATCAAAATAATACAATATATTTATTTACAATAAGCGATTTAGTTAATATGTTAAACAATTCTTTATCTTATTCTCCTCATATGTTTTCAGAATTATTTTTACTAAAAAATCCTTATAATAATATACCTTTTAGTAAACCAATATTATATCATATTTATTTTTTTATGAAAAGCAAACCTATTATTATGCCTGAATTATTTCATAAATATTTTTTGTGTAATTTTAATTTAGAAAAATTTGAAAATGAAAATCAAGAAATTATACGAGATTATGCAATTGAAAGCTATGTAAATAATTCACTAGACAATGTATTATGTGAAGACATATTAAATATGATTTTTGAATATAATATGATATTAAATAATCATTACTTATACATTGATGAAGATTTTCCAGAAAAAAAATTAGTAAAGATAATGAAACCATATTTGAGATTATATTACATTGTTGAGTATTCATTAAATAAATATAAAAGCAATCAGGCTAGTAAAAAATTAAAGAGTAAATTAATAAAATTTATTCATTATAATCCAAATTTTGGAAGAAAAATGATTAAAAACATTTTTTTAAAAAAAGAAAATAATACAACACATACATCTCTAAATGTAGATTTTAATGATAAACATATAGATTTTAATGATAAATAATTTATGAAATGATAAAAGAATAATATTTTATTTTATTTAGTATAAAATTTATCAATAAAAGTTTGAAATATTTACTATTAATATTTATTTATATCAGTATGAATAAAATAAATAAAATATTAGAATCTTTAAAAATAAATTATAAATCTTGGATATTTACAATTATTTCTATAATATTATTATCTCATAATTACAGTATCATAAATAGTATTGTTACTTATTTTGTTGTGTTTTTTTTATCTTATATTAGTCATTATCAAACGCACATAGATACAACTAATGCATCTATTCATTTGTATCATCACGAAAATAATAATTTTTTTTCACATTTTATTCAGATACTATTAGAATTTACATCTTTATTAGCTATTATACCTATTTTATCTATTTTAGAGTTAAATGTATTAAATCCTTGGATAATAATTTTTTTTTATTTTTTTTATACAACTGTACATAATGTAAACTATTCTATTTTACACGTTAATAATGTTCATGAAAAACATCATAAAATGATGAAAACTAACATTGGTCCAGACATTTGTGACATTATTTTTAATACAAAATTTGATGATGACATTGAAAATACAGATCACTATATAATAAATATTATTATTTCTTTTTTGTTTGTTTATTTTTTACAACATTTTTGGATAAAATCAGATGAATTTACTAAAAATATGTTGATATATTTATTTAATATCATATTAGGCATTTCTGGATTAATTATTTTTTACTATGGCAACAAATTAAAAAATATAAAATGTAAAAATATAAAATGTAAAAATATAAAAAAGAAAACAGACAAATCCCAAAAGAAAAAGTGTAAAAATCTTAAAAAAGATAAAATATGAATTAAATTAAATTTAAATAAATGTATATTTTAATGATTTCAGAATAATTATTGATAACACTTTTACAATCAATAAAGTGCATAAATTAATAATTAATTCAAATTGTGATTCATATATATGATCACAATTATGAAAAATATTTGAATTATTTAAATTACTTTTAGATTGTTTACTCATATTTGTATCTAAATATTTTTGTTCTAAAATAGTTAAAGGACACTCATGATAAGATAACATTGCAACACCATCTATAAATATAATATTCATAAGTATTAGTAAATAAAATATATTTGAAGAAAATAGTAATACAATACATCCTAAAAATATTAATATTATATGTATTATAAAGTAATAACTTCCAATTATTTTTTTCATTAAAGTATTTGTTATAAGACAAACATTTCGCATTTTATTTTTTTCTAAAATTTCTTTTATAAGACCCTTACTTTCGTTATTTTTTTTATCTTTTTTAGATTTATTTATACAAGACATTTTTAAAATAAATATATTATTATTTTAAAAATTATACATAATTATTCACAAATCTAATTAGATTTAATATTAGACCTTTTATCATTTCAAATGTAAAGGGTTTAAAAAGTAGTAAAAAATTTACAAATAAAATAAAAAATGAATGAACCAGCAATTTCTAAAGGAGCATGAAATGGAAAGTTCGGGAATATCTCTAACATTTTTTTACAGTTGAATTTTTCATTGTAAAATAAAAACATAATAGTTATACCTAATGATAAAATAATAAGAATATATTGTTGTTTATTTTTTGGGATGTATCTATAGTAATAAATAAGAATAGAAAAAAATATAACTAAAGATGATGAGAAATAAAAGACAAATGATAAAAACATGAAGGAATATATGTCAAATAATAAAAGAATCACTAATATAGTTGTGAAAATAAAAGATGGTGCTTTATGTGTATAATTATAAAAAGTGAGTAAATAACAAAAGTTAATGATATAAGTTAAAGAATGTATAATATTAATTTGTATATAATTAGGCAAATGAATTGCGTGAGAAAATGTATGTACACATTCAAAAGCAAGTAAAGAAAGTATAAGAAAGAATGTATATATATTTTTTACTTGAAATAGAAAATAAAAAATGATAAAAATACTAACTACATTGACTATCACTGAATAGGGTTGCGCAATACCGCGTTTGTTTGGTTTCTCACAAGTTGAAAAAGGAAATATAAAATCATGATTCTTTTTCTTATTAATATCTTTTTCCATATATTATATATTTTTATAATGTATTGTATTGTTGTATCTGTTAATTGTATTTATTATACACTTTTGTTTACACTTTTTTATATTTCAAACGCCGATTTTATATACAAATATTATCAACAACAATCACAGTGTAAATACTTATTTATATATGTAACAAGGCGTTCTCTTCTAACATATTTTCCACAAGTTTCACAATATGCTAAATATATACACCATTTTATATCTGTTCCTATATCATATATACGAATAACTGAATATGGACAATAAGGATATTCTGGTATATCATATTTGCCATAGTAAATATTATTACTTATTAAATTATGAAATAATTTCATTTTATTATAAAAAACATAATTTTTTATAATATCAATTAACTCATTTGGAAGAAGAAGTTTGTTGATAATTAAAATTTTTTTAGCAATTTCCTTCATAATGATATTGTTTATGAAATAACATCTTTAGAAATGTTTCAATTTTTTGTAAAAAATAATAAATAATAGGCGTTTGAAATATAAAAAGGTGTAATAAAATTTAGTCAATTATTTTCAACGGCTGTTTCTTTTTGTAAGTCGTAGTTGTCGTTTTTGTAAATTTCTTTAAGTATTCTTCTATACTAATTTTATTTTCAATGTCAAACATCAAGTCTTTTATACAATCTTCTTCTTTTAAAGTATTTAATGGAAAAAAAATATCATTATTTTTGGATGAGGTAATCAATTTAAAATTAGGTATATTTTCTTGTCTAAATCCTGGAACTATAATAAATGCAAAAGAATCTTCTCTATTTCCATAACATAAAAAAGAATTTCGTAAATAATCAGTTTGAAGTAAAAATCTAGTAGATATAAAATAACAAGGAATTTTATATTTTTCCATAAGAATCCATAAATCAAGAGTTGTTAAAAAATAATTATCGGAATAAATAAAGTGACTAAAAGATAATTTATCTGCTTTTACTTGATCTCCTAATATTTTTTTTCCTTCTATAATTAATATATCTACTATTTTATCTTTATAATTGATTAAATACTTTTTATATTCAGAATATAAGTCATTTTTAATATCATTTACTTCTAATTGTTGTCCCAATTTTTTTTTCACTAAGTCAATAACTAGATAATAAGAACAATAATTATAGTTATTAACATATTCTATTTCTTTAAATTCATTTGGAAAACATTTTTTCCATTTCATAGATTGAATTTTATCACGAATAGTCGGAAAACAATTACGTTGTTCTTCTTTTTCTAAATTCATATTCTCTTCAAGTTCTATTTTATTTTCATAAGTTTGACTTTTAGAAGGTTCCATTTCATCATAAGATTTATGTTTAGAATACTTATTAATTAATATAGGAACTAAATTTTCAAAATATTCTTGTGTAATTAAAGACTGTAATAAAATAATTTCATTCTCTCGTAAGTTATAATTTATATTATCAAAAGAAAGATAAACTTTAGGTTTGAAAATAAATGACTTAATTCTATTATATCTAATTAATTCATCTGTTATTTTTCCATAATAAAAAAGAATATTATTTTTATCTGTAACTAGATTTTTCATAGGTAAAATAAGTTGACATTCATCTTTTTCTGTAACTCTACAAAGCATTCCTTTACTTGAACACTTATCTTTTTTACTTGTAATACAAGTAGTAATAGATTTTTCGTCTAAGGTTTGATAATCAAAACTATCTACAAAAAGTACATTATTTTTTGTCATATCTTTTAATAAATCATAAATAGTTTCAAATTTTTGTGAATAAAGAATGTATTCTTTTTCCATTAAATCTTCTATTTTTTCTCTTATTTTTGTATTATCATAATGATTTAATAATATACGAATAGTATTTCTAAAAGCATTAAATAACCCATTTTCTAATTTTATTTTTTTTACATATTCTATGCGTTCTGTATCTACTTTTTCAGATAAAATCATTGGTATTTCACTAGAAATTAATTGTTTTTCTTTTTTAATAACAAAATCTTCATTTTCCATAATAGGTATTTCATCATTGGCATTCATGAGAGAAAAAGGTTCTGATAATAAAATAAACTGATTTGTTTCTGTTATTATTCCAACAATTTGTTCATCTTCAACTACTTTAAATGCAACCTTACAAGGAATTTCACCGTTTGTATCTTTACTCACTTTATCTAAAAAATAAAGAGTATTATGATAATTATTCCATAAATGATGGTCTATCATGAATGCATATTCATTGTTAGTGTCTATAGAAGAAGGATAACACGGAATAAATCCTTTTCTTTTCTCTCCAACATCACTTTTTGCAATTACACCAATCACTTTATTATTATAATTCACGACCTGTTTTATTAAAGAATAATTATATCTTGATAATAACTCTATTAATTTATTTAATTGTAAAGGAGTTTTTGTTTTATAAATATTTGGCATACTTTTTAAAGGTAAACATACGGACTGTATGTAAGGTTTAATGATATTTTTAATAACTGATTTTAATTGAGAAGGAATGTTTGCACTATGTTCACTGAAAGTTTTAATAATACTTGTTTTATTTGCAGTATCTTTATAAGAATAAACCGGTTCAAAATAATCTCCTTGTTGTATTATAATTAATGTAGGTTTATGAGATTCATAAAAAGAACTTCCATAATGATTTGTAGGACAAATCATTTCTATATTATTTGTAATATCATTATTTGCAATTTCAAGAATAACCAAATTTAATCCATTTTTGAATAATTTTTCATTTGGTCTACATATAATATCCCATAAATATGTATAGTCTATAATAACATCATCATCTTTTAAAAAGCGAATAAAATTTTCATAAGAACGGACAATATTGGTAAAATATAAAAGATCATATTCTTTCTTTAAATCTAATTTAGAATGTATTTTTGCATTAGAATACTTATCTAAATGTATCTTTATTTCTGTGTTATGAAAATCATTTGGTAAATTTCCATTTTGAAAAGTAATAAAATTGTCTAAGGATAAAGAATCTATTATTATTTCTTTCATTTCTTTAATAGTTGGAATTTCTGGCTCATTTTTATAATAAAGAGCATCTGCAATACAAGCAATAAAAGATTGTTTATCATTTAATTCAACTCCGTGACGCAATAATTTAGGTTGATTTGTTTGATTTAAATTACTTGCTTGACTTTGAACTTCATGTAAAAATTTTTGAATACTTATTGGAAGATACCCCCACCTTCTTGGTGTTAAGGGAAATTTTTCAGGACCTTTGATATATTCATCTTCTTTTTCAACTTCTTTTTTTGTTTCTGCCTTACTTGTTCCAGAACATATTTTACGTCTTTCTAGTTGTTCTGGTGTATCCCAACTAGTAAAACAACAAGGTAAACAATGTCCATCTGGATGTTTATCTACTTGAAAACCAGGGTATTGTTTAAAATCTTTATTTTTTTCATTGCTAGCATAAAAATCATATACATAATGATCTTTTGGTACTTTTTTTGCATCTTTTGGAATTATTTTTCCACATTTACCAGCTTTAACATCTTCTTCACTTATTACAGAATCTGTTTTTAAACACCAATATCTTGGACATATGTAGTAAAATGGTTTTTCTGGATTGGATCCATATTTAACAATATCTTCTTCTTTCAAAAACCCAGGATAATCTTTCTCTATTTTATGCTTTTCTTCTTCTGTTAAAATTACTGGTTGACGTCTTACATTGGATGGACATATTCGTGAATAAGAATTATATTTACCTTTCTTTTTAGATAAAAACAAAACAGGATCTCTTTCTTTTAATCTTTTCTGAAAAATATAAGGATTTTTTAAACTCATTCCATCTATATTTTTCACATTATCTATAGCATTTATATCTTTTTTATTATTAACTTTTTCATTACTATGATTACTATTAGTATTATCACTACTAGTATTACTACTAGTATTATCACTATTTTCACTAGTATCTGAAGTCGTTTTACCGCCTATAAAATCATTATCACCTTGTGAAAAATCTTCATTTTCGCCAAAATCATCATCAAAAAATAAATCCATTACTGTTTTCATTTTATCTTCATCTTTCACATATTCGTTTTCTTCATATTCTGAATATTCTTGAAATTCAATATTGTCTTCATTTTTAATAAATGGAAATTCTTGTTCTTCTGCTCTTTCTTCTGATAAAGCAATAATATCTTTAATAACTATATCCTTTATCTCACCAGAAGAACACAATTTTTGAATCAACTTGGAAGAAAAATTTGTACTTGATTTATCTTGTGTTAAACGAATAAGTGAATCTATATAAATAGGAATAGTATTCAAATATTGTATATCATTAATACCCTCAATATGAATAGTTATAATACTTTTTAAAGCATTCAATTGAATAATGACTTTGAATCCTGGATTTATTTTTGTTTCAATATCATTTTTTCTAACTCCTCTTTCTACTTGTAATTCACTTGCTAATTTTGCAATCAATTCAATTGCTTCATTAGATTTCATGTCTGTATAATTTTCTAAAAGCAATTCTACTAATTCATCTATTTTATATCCCTCTTTTTGTTTTTCTATTATAAAAGCTTCTTTGCTTGTACGTTTATCAAAATTAGCTACTCTTTTAAATCTTAATTGAATATCATTTTTAAGATTCAAAGATTCAATAACAAAAATACTTGAAACACATCCCTTTATTTTTTTTAAATTGACATCTTCTTTTATTTTTATCATTATATCATAATCTAATTTATTGACTTCTATATTCTCATCATATAAATCTTTATAATTATTGATAGTATATCCATTGTTTTCTAAATAAGATTTAATTTCATTAATAATAGGATTCACATTTTCTTTAATAATATTATTTAATTCATTTATTTCCACTACATTTTTAAATTCTATAGAAATAGTCACATTTCCATTTTCTTGAAATTCACAAATCAATAAATTCGTATCTTCATTATTTATATAAACGGAAACAGATTTATTTTTCCCCATTATTTTTATTAATTTAAAAATAACTGCTTTAGATAAATAAGGAATTTTTCTTCCATCTTTTGAAATTTTATCAGTATATAATCTATAAATATTTTCTTGTCTTGAAGAAGGGTTGTATTTTGTTATAGGAATAGATTCTTTTGTATAAATAAGTTTAAAAATGATTTCCAATGGTATTTTAATAGTAAAATCAGAATGAATTGTCAATTTAATATATTTAATACCTTTTCCTTTATAATCTAATTCTTGTATTCTTTCCTTGTAAATATCATAAAACATATTTATATTCTTAAAATTTTCAAATGTATCTTTTGTTATTATATTTTTATTATCTTCAATTAATTTCTCTCTTTCTTTATTAAGATCATCTAAAGAATTTATATTTTTATTATACAAAAAAGGATAATAAATTTTTAATGTATATTCTTGAGAAATATCTTGTTTCAATGCATTTTCTAAAACATCTTCGGCTAAACAAAGATATATATTATTACCTATCATATTTCCTGAATTCAATAATAAATGACTATTTAGGGTTGTTAATAAATTTCTAGAAACTTTCTCAAATAAACTATCATATTCAGTTACATCATAAGGATTACATATATATGGATATTCATTATTGATTATAAAATATTTTTGTCCTATTGTTTTACTTATCCAATAAGATTTGTTCAAATTAAAAGATAAAATATCATCATAATCATATTTATTTTTTTCAGGAATGTCAAAAACAATTGGTTTTTGTGTATCTCCATCTCTAATAATATTCAATAAAAATTGATCTAATCTTATTTTGGTTAATTCTATTTTTTTATTCTGTGTTAAAGATTCATAAACAAACAAAGGATTCAATAATTCTTCTTTTAAACAAAATAAATAAATCTCTTCAAGAGAGATAGTTTTTTTATTTATTTTCATTATTTCATTTAGTATTTTAATTTTTACTATTCCAATAGAATCATCCATATGAATTTTTTCTTTAGAGAAAGAAACCGATATTTTATTTAATTTAATATTTTCTTGTTCTTCATTGCTGAAGATTGAAGAAAATAATTCATTCATTGGGTCTTTTATAAAGATTTCATCTAGTTTTTCATTATGATCTCCATAAAAGACATAAATCTGATCTATTTTATTATTATTTACTAAATGATTTATTTTATATATAGGAGATAATTCAGTCATATATATAATTATAATAATATATTTAGATTTTTAACAATTACAATCTACAAAACAATATGCGTTGTCTGAATAACTAGGTCTTTGTCTTCCTATTCTTGGATCAATATAAATCCAGTTATCTTTTTCTTGTAAGTTACACCATATTTGATCTATAGAGTAAATCCAATGTTGTCTAGTTTCTAATAACTTAGGTACTGCATCTTTAAATAAATCAATTAATATATCATAATAGTTTTCATTCACAATATATCCAGAAGTAGTATGTGCTTTTTTTACCTTTCTAATTTGTGAATAACCTTCTATCTCTGAACTGTCTACCATATTATAAGACAATAAACATACATTAAATTCTTTGTATTCTTCAAATACTTTTTGAAGACTCAGTTCAAATTCTTCTTTTGAAACTGTAAACATAAAGTCATCTTCAAAAATTAATATATTTTTGTATTTATTTTCTTTTGCATATTCTAATACTTTTATATGAGACATTCCACAACCATAAGGTCCAAATTCTTGATAATCAAAACCAGTAAATCTTTCATATGATAATTGAAAATTATTTAACTCTTCTTCTACTTGTATTCTACGATCTTCTCTTCTATCCAAATTAATATAAATAATTTTATCAATATATTTGGACATAATAATTATAAAAGTTATTATTTAAGTATTTTAATTAATAATAGTATATTTATTAACTAAAATACTTAAATAAAGATAATAACTTTATTTTCTATTATGGAAAAAAGTATTTTTTCAAAATTACCTTTGGATGTTATTAAATATATTTTAGTATCATTTGATGAAAGATTTATTTTGAGAAATGGAAATTTAGTATCAATAATACTAAAAAGCGATTATAGATATAAAATATTAGAAACTATTACTATAAAACCAGAAAAACCACCAAGAGAATATTATAATTATCTTGGTAATGATTATATATTTAATCATAAATACAATTTTTTTTATCATCATTCAGAAAAGAGTCTAGAGAGAATAAAACAATATATTAATCTAGATTCTATTAATGTAAATATAACTATTCATAAAAACGGAATTGTACAATATTTTATATCCATATACCGTTTAAAACCAAAAATAAATAGTTTACATAACAAACAAATATTCTATAAAGGCAATTTAACTCAAGAATATGATTGGAATATGCTTATGTATAGTTATATAAGAAAATAGAAATAATATTTTATTTATATTTTATACTTTAAAATAGTCTAATATTTTTAAGTTAAATCTATTTATTTGATTATCACGATATTTTTTCATTTCTGTTTCAAATTCTGTATCAATGTCTAATAATTCATTTTTCATAGAATAAAAAAAATCTTCTTTATTTATTCTTTGTTGTTCTAATAGTTTTTTTTCTTGTATTAATCTATTTTTTTCATTGTTTACATTAACATTATCTTCTAATTTTATTTCTTTTATTTTATTATCTAACTCTAGTATTTTATTTGCTAACTTTGTAATATCTATAACAATTTTAGCTTCTTTGTTTTGTCTTCTTTTTACTTCTGCAAATATATTAATACTAGTTAACTTTGGAAATTGAAAACGTATTTTTTCTGGTAAAACAAATTGATTGGTTTCTTTGATTTCTCTCACATTGTTTTCAATGTAAGATATAATTTTTCCTATTTTTCTATATTCATTTGCAATAAAAAAAACTTTTCCAGAATTAAATTCAACATAAGAAATCAATTTGTCAAATTTATAAGCACTAGTTCTATGTGCTTCTGCTCTTGCATCTAATTTTAAATAATTAACAATTGCTAATATAAAAGATACAAATCCATTTAATATACTACCTATTAAAGGGCCATATTTTTCATTGCTTAATATTAAATTAGTAATAGTAGATGTTACTGTAAACAAAATAGCTGGAAGCATTAATGATGTTAACCTTTGTTCACATAAAGTTTTTGCCTCGGTATATAAAATTTTTTGACCTTTAAGATAAATAGCAATAACATCACAAATAGTTGAATTATTATTTTGAATAGAGTCATAAGAAGTAGAAAGCAATCCTTCTATTTCTTCAAAAGAATATTCAATATCTGTCTGTGTTATTTTATTACCATTTTCATTTGTTATCATTTTTATTTGTTGTTCAATATCATTATTTTCAGAAGACGCCATCTAAAATTTCATAATTATTCATTAAAATCTTTATATTCTTTATAAAATATATATGAATAGCGAGTTAAAGTATCTTTATGAAATTTTAGAAGAATTAGAAGAAAAATATAAAAATACAAGTATTTCTAATGAGTTAACTCTAGATAGACTATACGAATTAAATGAAGAAATTCTTCAATTAAAAAAAGTAATTGAAGAAAAAGAAGAAGAACAAAAAAAAATAGAATATTTAAAAAAATATTATGAAATAGAAGAAGAACAAAATTGTTCTTGTTCACAAGATCCAGATAACTTTTCACTAAGTAAAAGATTAATACCTGTTGATAATGATGGCGAACCTATTCAAGATCTTGGTAATGGAAAATGGACAAGAAAAAAATAGAATTATTATTCATATGTGTATAATATATTATATTTATCTTTATTTTTATCTTGTTCAATAATTTTTTCTATTGTATTTTGTAGGGTTTTTCTTACGTGTTCTTCAGAACATACCATAAGTTCAGAAATGTGTTTATTTGATCTTTGTTTTTTTAGTAAAAAATCATATTTATATTCAAATACTCTTTTGGAAAAAGCATCCATATTATTTATTTTTTTCCAAAAATCTATATATTTCTCCATTTCTTCTATAGATAATTGATTTTCTATTTTATTATCTATAGCTTTATCTAATAACCATTCATCTTTTCCAATAAATTTAGTAGATAATTTTCTTTTATAATTAAACCATTCTTTTTTTTGATATATTTTTTTAACTATTCTCTCACTTTTTGGAATACTACTAATAGGAAACAGTTCTGTTAACCCTTTATATAATTCTCCGTTTACATAAATACTTGCATAATTCGTAAAACTAAATTTTCCATTATAATTCTTAATGGCTTCATATAATCCTTTTTTAGAATAAATAGATAATTCATTCCCAGAAATATGTTTTAACTTATATTTATGGCATTTTTTAAATTGAAATGCTTTATGAGTGGCCCAATCTTCATAATAACTATAAATAATATTATTTATTTTTTTTTTCATAACCGATGTTAATCCTGGATTTTGTATAAGAGATTTAATAGTTCTCCATTGATAAATAGATAAATTTTTTTTAGGAGTATGATTGTTTAAATATATATTTTTATTATTTATGTTTATACTAATTATAACATTTGTGTAATTTATTAATAATATTATAACAGCAATTATGATTTGCATACTATAATATAATATTATTATCTTATTATATCTTAATTATATAATATTTATTTTTTTACATATCGTAATAGGGATTGTCTGTGATATTCATTCCACAATATTTTTTTGGATGTTTTTTATAATCAATCGGATGATACAAATTTGCAGCTTTAGCATTTACTAATAAAAACTTAAAATTTTGCCAAAACTCTTGTTTATGACCTACCGTTTTTGTCATTATATGAGAAAGTTCATGAATCGCTACAAAAGTTAATGTGTTTAAATCAATCAATTTATTTCCATCTTTCGTAGTATTTAAACAAAAAGCTACCTTTTCTCCTTTATTTTCACTATATGCAGTCAATTCACTAGTTGGTAATGTTTCACTAATACTTTTTGGATTAAATCCAGCTACCAGTCGTTTTACACTTTCATTATTCGGATACTTTTCTTTCATGTAATTCACAAGAGTTTTACATTTTGCGGTAACTTCTGCCAATAAATCCGCAGCTAGTTCCAGTTTTTCTCTTTCTCTAACACAATATCTATTTCCATCTTTAGATGAAATAATACATTTTAAATTAAATGCATCTGATTCATAATATATTCTTAAACATATTAACGCAACAAATGCTATTAAGATATATGTTAATAAATTATACTTAAACTTCATATAATATTATTACATTTTTATTATAGAATAAATAATAATGTAATCAAAAATAAGTTATACTAATGCTAATATTATTTACACAATAATGAATAAATTATTTATTGAGCTCCTGAACCAATTTCTAAAGGTGGTCTCATAAAATCAGATTCAATAGTAGATTGATTCCAAGGTCCGACATACAATTGAGGGTTAGGTGGTTCTGAACGTATTTGTAAATTAGCATTTCTTAAACTTTGTCCGATAGTATCAATGCCAATATGATAACCAGCTTTCAATAAATTAACATTTGCAAGTTCTCCTTTTCCAGAAGGATTTAATTGCGCCCATTGACTATTCGTATCTTTTGGTAAAAGATCTGCAGGATTTTGAATGCTGTTTTTATTGCATGAACTAGGCATACCAGGTACACTAGTAGTCATTCCATTTGCGGAAGCAAATACTTCATTTTGACCTAAAGGTTCAGATGGTTGAACACCACCAGATTTATTTCCTGAAGAATTATTATTTTTATAAGCATTATTTACACTTTGTCCCATAGATTCAGGACCATAACGTCCTTTACCTGTTAAATATTTCGCGAATATACTTAATCCATATGCAAGAATTAATAAAATGACAATTGCGCCAATACCATAATCATTCCATAGCTTTTTTAAAGAAATGCTCATTATATAAAATTAATGATAAAATAATTTTTAAGATACGTATTATTAATTTAATTATTCTAAAGATTGTGTTTCATTGTCTGACATTGATATATCAGAATTTTCACTCTCTTCATCACTAACTTCTATATCTGTCAACATATATGTTTTCTTAATTTTTTTGGCTTCTAAATATGCAATAAGTGATTGTTTTTTTGCTTTTTTTGCTTTTTTCAAAGCTTCTTTATATATTTCATAGTACACTTCATTTGGTTTTCTTAGTTTCATTGTTTCTAAATTATTATTGTCTAAATGAATACTTAAATCAATTTCTTCCAATTCATCTAAAAAATTTTTTTTATTATTTAATATTTCACTTGTAAGATTGACATCTTTTTGACTATGTATATCTATATCATTTTCAATAAAATTATCGGCTTCTGATTTTATATTTTGTTTTTCACATTCTATTATTTCATTTTCTTTCGTTTCATCTAAACTATTCAATATATTTTCTAAAATTTTTACAGAAGAAAAATCTACTATATTTGATTGACTTACTGGTTCAACTTTATTAGATTCAATAGTTGTTTCTATTTTAAAACATTTGTCTTTTTTTTTAATTAAACAATTTTCAAAAACCGGTTCTTTATTTAAAACCATTATTTGTTTATTCTCAATTTCAATTTGAAAATTTCTAGATGTAAATTTTATACCTTGTATTTCTAAAATAGATATAATATTCATATTCATATTTGCATGAATGTCTTCTAAAGACAATATTTGTTCATCTTCATTATATATTTTTATTACGTGACTATTGCTTGTATTACTATATTTTATATTAGTTCTTACTAAATAATATTTTCCAGATTTATATACTCTTATTATTGGACTAAATGCAGATTCAATATCATTTATATCTAAAGGTTCTTGAAACCATTCGTCTGATTTTTCTAATATAAGTTCTTGACACTTTGTTTCTAAATTTTCTAACCAATTTATAAAATCGTTTGCATTATAATCAAACATTAAATCAGAATACATTTTTTTACCAGTTTTTACAAATCCCTGTCTAGTTAAACTTTTAGGTGTTTGTATGTAAAAAGGACTACTATCAAATAATACTTTTGTAAAATATGCTCCACCTTGAATACCAGTTGGATGACCTAAAGATAGTTTTGAAAAATCAAATGATTTATTAGGTTCAATAATATTATCCATTATTTTTTCATTAGAAAAATTTAAAAAAAATAACACGCAAAAAATGCAATTAAAATATAGAAACTTTATGTATGAAAGAATCCCTTGTAAAACAGTGTTTAGACATATTAAAAAGAGATGATATCAAAAACGAATTAAAATTATTATTTAAACCTATTTTAGATATTATTTTATATGAAATAAATCCATATATTTATATTACATTATCACTAGTCTTTATGATATTTATTATGATTTTAGCAATATTGACTTTATTGATAATAATTTTGCGTAATAAACTATTATTAATTTATTGATTTTTTTATTATATATAATGTTTTTTTTCACATTATATATATATAATAAATGCCTAATAGAAATCGTAAAAGTAGTAGTCGTAAATTGAGAGGTGGGTTTTCGGGTTCTGCAAGTCCTAGTACTTATAGTGATGCAGCTAGTTATGGAAGAGCAACTGTTGGCGATTTGAATTCTCAAGTAAATAATAGTTTAAAAGGTCACGATAATTCTCTTGTAGGTCTTCAAGGACAAACAGTTGGTCCAAGACTAACTAGCCAAAGTGGCGGTGGATCTAGAAAAAGATCTAAAAAAGGTGGTTTTTGGGGTCAAATATTAAATCAAGCAATTGTTCCATTTAGTTTATTGGGAATGCAAAATACTTATAGACGAAAACAAAAAGGAGGTAAAAATACTCGTAGAAAAAGAAGAAATTAAACTTTATAGTGTTCTAAAAACCTTTTTATTCTTTCTGCATACATATTTTTTACTCTATTATTAATTACATCATTGTAACAATTATGAATATTTATATCAGGTTTTCTAGATGCACCAGTATCATCAGATGGTAATTCTAATTTACGTTTAACATATGTTTCCTCTGATTGATAAATATAATGTGCAATAAATGCTGGAATTACATTATAATTTATTTTACATTCATTAAAACTATATCCAAGAAAACTATTCATTAATTTATTATCTACTGTAATCATTCTTGCTGGATTTCTTATATGGTAATAATGTGGATTATCTGCATAAACCGCTTGGGATGCACGTACAATGGATTTTACGTGTTTATTCAAAGACGCTTCTGATTTTGTATAACTTTCTACTATTAAACCTTTTGGACTTTTTATCAAAAAATTCGTTCCGAACATTAACCAATTCATACTAATTAAGTCGGCATAACGTCCATAATGATTTACTAAATCGCGAATATTCATAAATTTATTTAAAACAAGAAACTCATCTGCATCTAAATACATAATCCATTCCATATTATGTTGTTTTGCAATTTGAATAGCTCTATTCATCAATTTTATTTTTACTGGATTATTTATTTCACATCTTAATACTTTTACTCTCTTATCAAAATTGATAAAAGTATTTTTTAATGGGATATTAGATTTATGATCAAAAATAATGATTCTATCAAAACCTAAAAGTAAATGATGCGCTGCCCATTCTTTCATATTTTGTTCATTTCTTGCATTTGTAAATAATACTATTTTTCCTGGCATATTTTTTTTTATTTGATTATTATTTTGTATTGGTCTCCTAAATGAAAATGGATTTAGTATCATCTATCTATTATAATATAATATTTTATTATATTATATATTTATTTATGTCTTCAAAAAATGAAAATGATATCAGTTTTAAAACAGATATTCAACAATGGGTATCTATAGATAACGAACTCAAGTTATTAAATAATAAAATAAAAGAACTAAGAGATAAAAAAAGTAAACTATCTGATAATATTATTGTTTATGCAGGAAAAAATAATTACACAAACTCAACTATTCAAATAAACGACGGAAAAGTTAAAATAGTAAATACATTAATTCAACCACCATTAACGTTTAAATATTTACACACCACTTTAGGAGAAATTATTAAAAATGAAAAACAATTGGATCAAATCATTCATTATATAAAAGAAAAGAGAGAAGCTAAAAATATAATGGAAATTAAACGTTTTTATAATTCTTAATTCTTAATCCTTAATATATTTCATTTTTTACAACGCATACATATTCATTTTATACAGAGATAATTATATAATTTATTATGCAGATAATATATATGTCTAATATTTCAGAAAATGATTTAGTTTATCATAAAGAAGGTGATATTATTTACAGCGGAGGATTTAATATTAACTCTATCATGATGAAAAAAGGAATATCTCCTATATTTACATTAAATCATTTAAAGGGTGGTAATAGTTCATCTTCTAATGTTTCTGATATTTTTAATGACTTAGCTATACCTAGTGGATTACTTTTTTTAAATGAAAAATTTGGAGGTAATAAAAATAATGAATATACAGAAGAGTATATTGGAGATGATATTCATTCTGAACTATTAAAATTAGTCTCAGAAAAGGATACTAAAAATGATCCAAAGAGAGAAACCGAAAAAGAAAAAGAAATAGAAAAAGAAAAGAAACAAAGTAGAAAAATAAAAAAGAAAGATAATGATTCTTCTGAATTAAATAAAAAACAAAAAAAAACAACTAGAAGGAATAAATCTAGTTAAAAAATAAACTTATATATTGTATAACTAAAGTACATGCATCATTCTCGTGTTTTTAAATATTACGAGTTTGAAAACAATGATATTTATAATTATGAATATAATTCCATAAATATAAATTTAGAAGATAAATTAGAAAACAATAATAATGATAATTTAATGGACGTTGATTGTGTTATTTGTTTAGAAAAAAATTTAAAAGAAAATAATTTACATGAACTATCTCTTCATTTTTTTAATTACGATAAACAATGTCTTTGTAATGGAAGTTTTCATACAGAATGTTTGAATGAATGGTATAAAATACATAATAAGTGTCCTATTTGTAAAATTGCATTAAATAAAAAACAAATATTACAAATTGAAACAGCGGAATCTACCTCTATCATAACCAATTATATTCATAATTCTTTTTTATACACTATTTATCAAAATAGATTTTTTTGTATCAAAATAGTAATTTTTGTTATTAATGTTATTTGTTTTATTTCTTTTTTATTTTTTTTTATTTTTGTATTAAGTATGTTAATTAAAGTTTACTCCAAGTATCATGATTAAAAGGAGATACTAATATATCATTTATTTGCGTTTTCCAATAATCAATTCTTTTTTGAAAAGCTATGTCTTTTGCAGTTACAGGATAAAGAGGTGTATTTTCCATTATTTCTTCTTCTTCTGCGTTTATTTTTGGTTTATTACCATAACAGTTAACACCAAATTGTAAATTAGGATTTTCCATATATCCTCCATTTATACCTGGACGTCCACAATCATTTTCGTGACCTTCTATTTTTTGTAATGTATCATATGTAGTTTTTTGTGTAGGAAATAATGCCATTTTACCTTCTGACCATCCATAATTACACCATTCTCCACCTTTATTATACGCATCTTCAATTTCTTCATAATTTGCTAAACGGTCTCCATATGCAGCACATAATGCTTTTGCATTTTCATAATTATAATAATTTCCAGGAATATTATAAACTTGTTTTTTTAATTTTATTTCAGGTAAATTATCTACATCATTTACTTCATCTAGTTGAACTATATCAATGTCAATTTCAGGATTTCCTTGAAAAAAGTTTCTCAAATTTGTAATAATATCAATACTAAAATACATATTGTAAATATTTATTAATATGAGAAATAATAAAACAATTGCAGCAATAATCGTTATTACATTCATACCTCCTTTATCTCCACTCTCTTGTGAACCATTAGTTGAATTTCCTAAAGACATAAATAATCCAACATATGCTATAATAACTAAAAATAATATTAGAAAAATAGTTGGGTTAATAAAAAAATTATTTATACTATTTGTTGATTCAATATAACTGGTATCCATAATATATTAGTGGATTGTTTTTTTTCTATAAAAAAAGCAATATGCTTTTGGCGTTATTAATTCTTGATTATTTACTATCTCAGTAACCGATGTATCATTAAAATGATACCATTTTCCATTTGCATTTTTAACATAAGCAGTATAATGTCCGCCTAGAACTCCTCCGCTATGATTACATATAGCATATAAATCATAAATATATTCATTCTTTTTATATCCAATCACATATTTAGAAAGTGATAAGTTTTCTAAAGGAAAATCAACCAAAATCTGATTTTTCATATTTCTATAATTAAATCGTTTTAAATCAATAACTAAAATGTCTGGAAAACTCCAAAAACTTATTTTTTTATGAACATTTTGTTTCATTTTTGTTTCTTCATTTTCCCACGCATTCTCTCCTTGTAATAATTCACATTCACAAAATAAATCAAAACAATCCAATAAGGTAGGACTTTTATTATTTTCAGGAATAGGTAAATCAATAATAAAATATGGTTCAGGAATAATACTTAGTGATTTATTTGGTTCTTCAATATCTGTAATTTGAGAGACTTGAATTCCATAAAAGATATTCCAAATTTCAGAGTAATCCTTAGAATACATTTGTTTAATTCTTTCAAAACATTTAACGGCAATTGTATCAGTTGGATTCATAATATTTCCATTAATACTCATATTTACAGATCTAGAAAGAGAATTATGAAAAGAATCAATTATAAATAATAAAAACTCAGGCAAGTCATTTTGTGCAAATCCTGTAAATATATTTATACCTTTTATAGATGCAATTTCTTGAATAGTTTTTATAAATTTTCCAGGAGAAATAACACAGTTATTTTCCCATATAATTTTTCTTAATTCATTCCATTCTACTAATAATTTAGTATCTTGTTCCGATTTATTTTTTATTTTTTCTTTGAAAGAAGACGAATCTAAAAAATAATTCAATTCATATGTATGTGATAATGCTTGAATACAAGAATTAATAAAACACGTATTTCCTAAGTTTCCTAGTCCAGACAATCCTTTATCTTTATAATTTTCAAAATTCATTAATATAATTATATAGAATTATACATTTAAACATTTTTTTAATTTAATAATATATAAAATGTCAAGTTATACACTTGATGAACAATTACTTTTTACATATAATAATATGTATAATAATACCATTAGACAAATTGATTTATTATATACACAATTAAGTGAAATACAACAAAATATTAATTTAATTAATAATAGAACCAATAATAGAAATAGAAATAGAACTAATAATAGAAATAGAAATTCACAAAACAACTGGTATACAAACCCAGATAGAAATAATAATGAAACATTTAGAACTAGACCCTCTAGTCAAAATACAAGAGATTATGTATCAAATAGATATTATTCTAACTTATTGTCTTTTCAAAATAACAATACATTATCTAGAAGATTTTCAAATTTAAATAATAATAATTTAGGTTCAATAAATACATTATTAGATGATTTTTTATCTCCTATAGTAGTTAGACCAACACGTCACGAAATTTTGAATGCTACTAGAGATATACAATATGATGCCATTCAAAATCCATTAAATAATAGTTGTCCAATTTCTCTTGAAAGATTTAACTCAACTGATATTGTTACACAAATAAGACATTGTGGTCATATTTTTAATACATCTGATGTTATTCATTGGTTTGATTCTAATGTAAGATGTCCTGTTTGTAGATATGATATAAGAAGATATTCACAAAATACAAGAACTGAGAGAAGAGATGAAAATGAAAATCAAACTAATATAGCAGATGAAAATTCAAATGTAAATAATGAAAACATTTCACAAAACGATATTTCAAATAATTATATAGAAGAAATAACTTCTAGTTTATCAGAATTAATTAGTTCTTCTTTTCACAATGAATCAAGATATTTATATGACCCTTCTAATAATATTTTTATTTTTGAAACCATATTACGTCCCATACCATAATATAATATTTCATACATATTTAAAGATTTTTATACAGATAAATTAATGAGTAAAAAAAATATGAAATATAAAAATGATAATGATATAGTAAATGATAATGATAATCATAATGAATTCATAAATGAATTAAATGAAAAAGAATTAAATAAATTTAATTCAGATAATAAATTAATAGAAAATTTTTATTATTTTATAAATTATTTATATAATTTTTTATTTTGGATTATTACTATTTCAAGTGCATATATTTTATGGATTTTTTTACATTATTTTGCTTCTCATTTATATGTAAAATATTGTGTTCCTTTAAGTTGGTCTGGATTTATATTATCTCCTCTTTTAACGGGAACTCCACATTGTCAAGGATTAAGATGGATTATTTATAACGGTGCAAATACTATTAATCAAATGTGGGTTATTGTTGGTACTTGGATATGTTCTAAAATATTATTATCTTAGTATTAACTTTAATCTAAACAGTATTAAAGAATTTCATTAAGGTTTGGTTTCCTTCTTTTTCATTATTAGTAACTCTTAAATAGTCATCAAATAATAATATTTTAATTTCTTTGTTTTTTATTTGTTCTAACTTATCTTCCCATTTTTCTGGATCTATCGTTTCTTTTAGTTTATTCACTTCTTTTCGGAATTTCACTATTTTTGCATTCTTTTTTTGCATTTCCCATATTTTTTCTAATACTAATGCAAATAATTGTTGAACTGGTTTCATAATTTGATTCGTAATATAAAACGAATAATCTATTTTTAAATTATTTTCTTTAATAAAAGAAGGCGTTTCTATTTTTTCTCCTTGCAATGCTTTTTTATTTTTATTGTGAATATATACAAAAGGAATTCTATCTCCTGAACTTGGTTTATTACCAGGATCTCTTGCTGTAATTCTATCTGACAATACTTTATGAGCAATAGACTGTGGATTTTTATATCCAGAACGTAATGATTTGGTAATTATTAATTTATCTATTGGATAATTTTCATCCACTATATTTTGTAACATCGTTTTTAAAAAGGTTACTGCCTTTCCTATATCTTGTTCTTTCATTAAGATATCTATAATTCCTCCATAGACATCTTTTACTACTGGAGCATTATCACGTCTTTTTAATACAATTCCCATCTCTTTACGTTTACATTTATTTGGATCCGTTTCGTATAACATTCCAACATATCTCTTTTTTGATAAAAGACAAAACGGCATAAATGTTTTTTCATATTCTAAATCGTGTGGCCCTTTCAAAAATTTTGATGCTAAATGACCAGCTTCTTGTGCTAACTCAATCGTTATTTCTAATGCTTCTTTACCTCTAATCGGTTTTCCTTCTAGTGTTTGAAGGTTAAATGTAAAGAATACAGAGTCAGTGTCACCATATATGTATTCAGCTTTAGTTTTTACCTTACCATATTTACTTGTATCACATATAGAATCTCCATAACACTCTTCAATTATTTTTTTGGCATATGTTAATAACATTCTTCCAGTAGCAGTAGTAGATGCAGCAACATCTACTTCGTAAAAAGTACTTGTTTTAGCACCACATTGTCCATAAAGAGAATTTGCTGTTAATTTATAACCTAATTGACGTTTATCTAATACATTTTTCATAAATTCATCTGTTTGTAAAGGAATTAATTTTCTAGTAGCTTTTCTTGCTCCTAATAATTCTTCCAATATAGAAGGCATAATAGCTTTTCCTTGTGGAAATTGTGCAAAACGACATTTTTTTCTTCCTGAAATTACTTTTTCTGCTGCAGAGCTAGGCGTTTTTCTTATATATCTATAAGTATCATATTGAATATCTACATAATGATATTCTGGTAAATTATCATATACAAATTCTCCATTTTCATTTTTTTCTCCGATTTCACATATTAAATTACCAGCTAAATCATATTCTTTAGTCCATACTTTACTATCGTGTGAAAGATTTTCACTAATCATAGAACTCGGATATAAAGAAGCATAATCTACACAAGCAACTGGATTATCTAAATAAAGATCACACTTTGGATCTAATACAATAGCACCTTCATATCCTTCTTCTAAATCACCTTTTTCAATAACAGGCATAAGTGTCCTTTTTTCACGACATTTTTTAGCAATATAACTTGTTAATTTAATTCCTTGACCTCTCATTACCAAGAAATTAATTGGAACACTGCAAATCTTAGACATCTCAATAAATCCAGTAATTACATCTACTTTATTCATCAAATAATGAACTAAGTTACAATCTTGAATACAATATTTTGCAATCACTGCACGATCATCTGCAGTTCCATTTGTCATAGTGAAAATATCTTTAGGTGTTACATCATCTTTTGCCAAACACCATCTTACTTTTTTACTGAAATCTGGATGAATTGGCTCTTCTCTTTCCAATTCAAAAGTACCTAATTGTTTATTTATATTTTTCACTTTGAATTTACTTCCTTCTGCATAATAATCTACAGAATGTCCAATTTCTTCAAAATGAATATAACTTTCTTCTAATAATCCAGTTAAATTAGAAGAATATATAGTATTTCCTTCTATTTTTTTCACATAATCACCAATAAAATGACCAGCAACATAATCCAATTTATAAGAACTCAGATTTTCTTCACGACGAAAGAAGTTATATAAATCTACTTGAAGTCTTCCATTCATTTTAATAAATTTTAAATCGTGTTGTCCACTTGCAATTTTAATACTAGATTCTTCTAATTTATATTTGTTCGTTTCTCTTCCGTTTTCATCTTTTACTTTATTTCCACAAATCTCGTCTTTATTTCTAGATAATTTCAAAAATTCTTCTACACAATCATTTTCTTCTGCTCTTCTAAACATAAACTCATAATCAAAGCCAAATATATTATATCCAATAACAATATCTGGATTTTCTCTTTCCATAAATTTTTTCCAAGCAAGTAATACTTCTTTTTCTGTTTGATAAGATTCTATTATTGTTTTACTATTAATATTTTTCATATCTATTTCTGAACAAGTATTTAATACAATACAATGATTCATATAAGGATCTTTTTCTCCATATTTTAATAAAGTAGAACCAATAAAAGTAACTTTATCTCCTTGTAATTTGGGAAATACCATATTTAATGATTTATTTAATTCAAATAATTTAACTTCACGTTCTATTTTTTTATCTAATAAAATATCTATTATTGTTCCTTTTATCTTTAGATTTGTATTTTTTTTATAAAAATAAGTAAATCCTATTTCCTCTTCTTCCTCTTGTTCATTCATTTTTTCAAACATAGATTCAATACCAGTAGTTTCTATTGTGTTTTCATCTATATTGTTATTACTAATTTTCATTTGTAACCACTTATCAATATGCAAATCCAATTCTTTTTTATCACGAATTAATTTATTTTCTTTAGGATATACTTTATCAATACCTTCTAATTCAGCTTGATGAAAAGCTGCAAATAATATTTTTTTCAATATTTCATTTGTTATTTCTATATTTCTATTTTTTTCAAAATATTCAATAATATTTGTAGCTAATTTTTTATATGTTTTTACAGGTACAGGAAAATCTCCGTGACTACTACTAGCTTCTATATCAAAACTACAAATTTTATAAGGAACTCTTGTTTCTGTATCGTTTAATGGAATAATATTTTTAAAATTAATAGAAAATTCATATTTACAAGTTGTTTTTTTATCTGAACCTTTTATTTCTATGGTTTTTTTATTAGGTAAACAAATCCAACCAGAGGGACTAATTTCTCTCATATGAAAGAATCTTAATAAAGGTGGAATATTTGCTTCATATAATTTTATATAAGTACTTCCATATTTATAACCTTCTTTCAATAACTTATGTCCATCATTATAATTAGAATACCAATAATTCTTTGCTTTATTAAAACCAGTAATATCATTAAATTCTAAACGAAGAAATTTATATTCTTTTCCACCATCAAATCCATATAATTTTTTTCTTTTTACAATAATACAGCTACTAATAGAATTATCATAATACTTACCCATTTTCATTTTTAAATGATTTACAAAAGCATTCTTCAATTCAATAGTCCAACTATCCGAAACTAATAAATAAAAGAATGGTTTGAAATCTTCTACAAAAATAGAACAGGATTCACCCTTTTCATTTATCCCAAACATTTGAATAATAAATGTTGAGGTTGTTGAACTTATTTCTTTATCTGAATTTTCCGAAGAATCATCATCATTAAAAGCCGGATTATTCTGTAATACATTAAAATCAAATAAACGAAAAGTACGTTCCAAACTTATATCTTTCATATTTGTTTCCATTCTTAATTAATTTTGTATAATCTCTATTTATGATATATATTTAATTCAATTTTATTTAATGAATTGTAATTTAAACATATTATATGTATATTTATAAATATAATATGCAGTATAATTTTTATGGAACCCATTATGTAGCAAGCTATTTAGATTGTGATTATAACGCGTTAGTTAATATTAATGAATTAAGACAAAATGTGAAATTAGCGATTTTAGAATGTGGTGCTACTATTATTGATTCTAGTGAAAAAATATTTGAAAATAATGGGTTCACTATTTTATTTCTTCTCTCTGAAAGTCATTGTAGTATTCATACTTATCCAGAACACAATTCTATTTTTACTGATCTTTTTACTTGTGGAACTAATTGTTCTTATGAAAAATATGAAGAAATTATGAAAAAATATTTAAAACCAACTAAAATTGTAAAAGATATTATTCAAAGAGGTCAAACTAATGATTTAGTTAAATTTATGAAATAAAATAAATATAATCTAATAACTTATTTTTTATTTCTTGAATACTTACAATAGTTTCGTTGAGAGAAACCTTTAGGTTTTCTACAATTAATACTTTTTTTATATTTTAATGTCCATTTTCCTCCATTAATCTTTCTATTTCTTAGTCTCATAGTTCTTTTTTTAGAACCACCATTTTGTATATCCATTTTAGATTTATATTTTATCCACTCTATGAAACTATCTATATTTCTTTCTTTTTCATATTCTTCCACTATATCTCCTTGAATATATCTTATTGTTGGAAATCCAACTATAGAACTACCTATTTTCTTTACTTTATCTAATAATTCTTGATCTAAATCAACAATTAATATATTCTCTTTCTTTTTTACATTTAGTATATTTTCTATTTTTTTCCATTCTGGTCTAACTTGATTACAAGGTCCACAACCTTCCATATAAATCAAAATAAATACTTTTATTCCTTTAGATATAGAAGTATTTAAATTGTCTATATCTTCTTTAAGATTTGGACTTGTAGGATAAATATTCAAAACTACCATATATTAAATATAGAAATTTATTTATCCATATTTAATATAGAAAAGAATGTCATACATCATATATTTTTTTATTATAATGTTTTTATTAGGACTCTATTTTTATGCAAGAACAGCAGAACCTAAATTTGTTGAAGGCTTAACCAATAGAAATAGATGTCCAAATATGTTAATTCAAAAAGGAACACGATTATACTTATATAATTCAAAAATAGCAAAAATCCCTGGTGTAAATCCAATTGAATTTGATAATTTAGAAGATTATGTAGAATTTTTAAATTGGCAAAGAAGTCAAGGAATTAATTGTCCCGTTCTTTTTTTACAATATACTTATGATACTCAAGGTAATCCAGTATATATTACAAGACCTGGAGTAGATAATTTACAAGGCGGATTACCTCCAAATCCAACATTATTAATAGATGCTTCAAAAGATGATAAACCTTATAATAACAATAGTTACCCCGGATATGATCAAACATCTTTTTATGTTGGAACAACTACTCCATTAGATAATATGAATAAAGAAGCGAGTGAAAATACATTACAAAGCGCAAATCCAATGGATCCAAATTGGGGTGGTGCAGATTATACTCAGTCATTAGTTGATAAAGGATATTATAAAAATAATGAAGTACAAAAACACAGTCATTAAAACGGTATTAATTACCATCAATAAATTTCATTACTGAATTTAATGAAGCTTTTGCACTATGTAAGACATTTAATTTCTCTAAAGAATTATATGCTGCGTCACTATTGCTTGTATTAATATTTAAAACAGTTTGTAACATCATATTATTTACCAAATCGTCCATATTTAATATAATATTTTCATAATCATTTCTATATTTATTTAATAACAAAGAATCTTGAAGTTTAACTGTATTAGATTTAACTAAAGATGCATAAGTAGATGCATTACCTGCATCTCCAGAATAATTAGAATTTGAATTAGAATTATAAGAAGAATCTGTAAATCCTTCTTTATAATTTTTCCATTTAGCTGAAATAAAATAAATGATGCACACTATTATTATTATACCTAAAATTGTAAATATTTGATCTTTCATATATATAATATAACATATCAAAATAATTCAATATTATTTATTCAGTAAAAACTTATTTATATTTGCAATACTTGTTTTATTTATTTTTCTGTTTTTGTTTTTATGTTTAATATTAGATAAACAATTTTCATTTTCTTGTATTTTTAAAATTAAATTAGGAATTGTTTTAAATTCTTCCATAATAGCAATAGCAGTAGATGCGCTTATACCTGGTATTTGAGATAATATAATTTCACCTATATTTTCAGGTGTAATATTTTCTTTTTTCACCTTTTTAACTAAATTGGTATAACTGTTATTTTGATAATCTTCATTATATTGCAATTCTATATTATTTTCATCTATTTCGTTTTCATTATTTTCAATTATCTCCTTATTTTCTAATTCTTTCTTCGTTTTTAATTCAGATTTTACTCCACCAAAATATGGTTTTCTTCCTTCTTCCTCTCCTTTTCTTAATTTATTAGTAGTATTGCAAATAAAAAAAGCAGATTCTTCCAAAGAAAAAGTACGAATCACTGAAAATCCTTTATAATAATTTAATGAAAATATTGCTGAAAAAATAGTTAATGAATCAACTGTAAAACTAGACTTAAAACGATTCATTTTATTAACATCTCCTTCAATTAAATAAATAATGTTATGATTGCAATGAGCCAATCCATCCAATCTATAAGACTGTTCTTCGTAACGTCCGTCTTTAATACTACTTGACAAATCATTAATTGTTTTTCTCTCTAATATAATTTTTTCAATGCCGTTAAAATATATAATAACATCTCCTAAAGGCATATTTTCACTTACCAATTGAATTCCTTTATAAGAAGGTGCAATATTCAATAAATGTTGGATTTGATCTTTTAATACATTCTCTCTACTATCTATTTTAATAACCCAATTATTAGATAAATCATTCATTATAATAATGTAATAACTATGTTATTAAATTATTTTGTTAAATTATATATATAAATTATAAATTTTATATTAATAGATTTAACCAAGAGTAGCTCTATATCCGTATCTTTGTGTTGGAATGGCTGTACTTGGGACACATTTTAATCCGTGTTGGGTATTTGTAGCACCAATTAAATTACGATTACTACTTAAATAATATCCAATTCTAGAGACTAAACCTCCTTTTTTAACACCACCGCAAGTATTTGTACGATTTGAAATAGAACTAGAATATCTAGCTGATTTACTACCACTCATATATACCATTTTTATATATTAGAAAAATATTTTATTTTTACTAAACATAATAGATAGATAAATATATAAATTTATTATTTAAAGTTATAACATTATAATATATTAATTAATGTCTGAAATAAAATATGATGATGATATAATTAAAAGTGATGAAGGATTAATATTCAATCCATATAACCCGTTAAATATTGAGATTACATTGAACGACGTTCAATCTATTCTTATTAAATATGGTTTACCACCTATTGTAAATAATTTATCACTATATAAACGTGCATTTGTTCATAAATCTTATACAAAAAGACCACAAATTGAAAATTTATCACAAAATATTACTATTGTTGAAAAACCAGACGATTGTCTTTCTTTAAAAACAAAATCCAATGAGCGTTTAGAATTTCTAGGAGATGGAGTATTAGAACTTGTAACTAAATTTTCACTTTATAGAAGATTTCCTAAAGAAAATGAAGGATTTATGACAGAAAAAAAAATTACTATTGTTAAAAATAAATCTATTGGTAAAATTGCACTTGATATGCGTCTGAATAAATGGTTAATACTTTCTAAACACGCAGAAGAAAAAAATATAAGATCTAATGTTCAAAAATTAGGATGTTTATTTGAAGCTTTTATAGGTGCACTTTTTTTAGATTTTAATAAGATAGACATCAAAGATGAAGCTGGATGGTTTAAAAATATTTTTGAAGTAGGTCCTGGATTTCAAATGGCACAAAAATTTGTTGAAAATATTTTTACACAACATATTGATTGGATATCTGTAATTAAAAATAATGATAATTACAAAGGAGGATTACAAGTAATTATACAGAAAGAATTCAAAGTAACACCAGATTATTTAGAAATAGAACATGATTTAGAGTTTGGATACAAAGTAGGAGTATATTTATGTTTAGGACAACATATATATAATTTAAAACATAAGGATGCTATATCTATTCATAAGATTTCTACTTTTAAAGAAATTCACGATTATTTAAATAATAATGATGGAAAAATATTTTTATTTATGGGTGAAGGACAGCATAAAATTAAAAGAGAAGCACAACAAATAGCTTGTAACGAAGCAATTAAATTGATAAAACTAAATAATAAAGTAATAGAAGAAATTATAGAAAATGAAAATGAATTATAGATTATAAATCAATATATTGAAAAGTTTTATATATTGATTTTATATGAATCCTTTAGATAAATTAAAAATAAAACCAAAATTAGAACAATATAAACCAGTACAAATTGTCTTACAAAATGAAAATAAAGATACTTCTTTACCTTTACCTAAAGTTACTATCATTGATAAAAGAGAAAAAGGATATGATAGAGAGTCTTTATTAAAAAAATTAAAAGAAAATAAATTAAATATTGTTAAAAATGAAATAAAAGGAGAAATAGTAGAAGAGAGAAAAGGAGAAACAACTGAAGAAAGAAAAGAACTTGTTGAAGAAAAAAAAAAAGAAATTCCTATTATAAAAAAGGCAAAAAAAATTCAAAAACTAAAATTTATGATTGATGAAGAAGATGACAAAGAAAAAGAACCTATAAGAGTAGAAAATGAAAATATAAAAGATGAAATACAAACAAATGCTAATCCATTACCATTGCCATTGGAAGAAGAAGAACCAATTATAAAAATTGTGAAAAAAAAAGAAAGAAAAACAAATAAGGTTGAAAAAGGTGTTGCTACGTTAGGTCCAGAATCTGTTATTGAATTTGGAGACACACCTATATTATCTAGAGTTCCACAAAAAAAAGAAATGTTAAATATCAAAGTTTCCAATTATTATATGAATAATCGTGAAATATTTATTAATTTTATTAATTCTCTCTTTGATCCTTATCGTAAAGAATTAAATTCTAATAAAGAAAACATTTCTTGTGAAAATATTGGAAAAGGATCTAGTGATTTTTCTCTTTTAACTCATCAAAAAATCGTAAGAGATTATATTAATTTACATACTCCTTATCGTGGATTACTCTTATATCACGGGTTAGGATCAGGAAAAACTTGTACTTCTATTGCGATAGCAGAAGGAATGAAAAATGCTAAACGTGTTATTATTTTAACACCTGCATCTTTAAGAAAAAATTATATGGAAGAATTAAAAAAATGTGGTGATCTTATTTATAAAAAAAATCAATATTGGGAGTGGATATCATTGAATAAATATCCAGAAGCATTAAATACTTTATCTTTTATATTAAATTTACCAAAAGAATATATTACCAGAAATAAAGGTGCATGGTTAGTTAATATAAAGAAAAAAGCAAATTATTCTGAATTATCTGGTTCTGAAAAAAAAATATTAGATGATCAAATAGATGAAATGATAAGAAGTAAATATACATTTATTAATTATAATGGTTTGCGTAATAAAAGATTAGAAGAATTAACAAGAGGTTTTACTGTAAATTTATTTGATGATGCAGTAATAATTATTGATGAAGCTCATAATTTAATTAGTAGAATTGTTAATAAGCTAGAAAAAGAAAAGGATATTGAAGAATCTAAAACAGGAGAGAAATCGCGTGCTTCTAAGTTTTTATCTGTAAAATTATATGAATATTTATTAAGTGCTAAAGGATCTCGTATAATTTTATTGACAGGAACACCTGTTATTAATTATCCAAATGAATTTGGAATACTTTTTAACATTTTAAGAGGTTATATAAAAACCTGGGAAATTCCGTTGGATATAAAAACAACAAATAAAGTGAATAAAGAAACATTGCGTGAATTATTTATAAAAGAAAAAATATTAGATTATTTAGATTATTCAGGAAAAACGCTTACTATAACACGTAATCCATTTGGATTTAAAAATAAAATAAGAGAACCAAAAGGGTATCAAGGAGTAACAAAAGACGACGATGAAAATATATCTGATGTTGACTTTGAGAGAAGAGTTATAAGTATTTTAAATAAGAATAAAATAGAAATTTTACCACAAGGAATTATTGTTAAAAATTATAAGGCGCTTCCTGATAAGTTTGATGATTTTTCTAATTGGTTTATTGATACAAAAACAGGAAAAATGAATAATATAGAATTATTAAAACGTCGTATTATCGGATTATCTTCTTATTTTCGTAGTGCACAAGAAGAATTATTACCAAAATTTAATAAAACACCGGATGATTATCATATTATAAAAATTCCAATGAGTAATTTTCAATTTAAAATATATGAAGATGCTAGAAAAGAGGAAAGAAAAACAGAATCAAAATCTAAAAAAGGTGGAAATAAATCGGATGACACATTTAAAGAACCTTCCTCTACTTATCGTATTTTTTCTCGTTTATTTTGTAACTTTGTATTACCTGATCGTCCTACACCAAGAGAAATAAAAATAGAACAAATTTCCAAAGGATGGCAAGATCCAATTATGTATAAAGATGGAAAACCGATAAAAGAAGAAGAAAAAGAAGGAAATAAAAAGAAAAATATTTCTACTATGGAATCATTATTAAAAGAAGCTAGAAAAGTAGAAGATATACAAGACATTAATGAAGATAATGAAGGTGAAGTAGAAGGAGATGAAATCTTAGATCGTGTTGGTGGAAATGAATATAAAGAGCGTATAGATCAATTGATTAAAAAGTTAAAAGAACATTCTAATGATTTTTTCACTCCTGAAGCATTAGAAACATATAGTCCTAAATTTTTACATATATTAGAAAATATTAAAGATAAAGATTATACTGGATTACATCTTCTTTATAGTCAATTTCGTACATTAGAAGGCATTGGAATATTTAGTTTAGTGTTAGAAAGTAACGGTTTTGCACGTTTTAAAATAACAAAAGATAGTTCGGATACTTGGAATATTGATATTAAAGATGAAGATACAGGAAAAGAATATTATGCATTATATACAGGAACAGAAAGCAGTGAAGAAAAAGAAATTATTAGAAATATTTATAATGGTGATTGGGACTATATTCCTACAAATATTGCAAATCAATTAAAAAAAATGGCTAATAGTAATAAAATGGGAGAAATTATTAAAGTATTTATGATTACTTCTTCTGGTTCTGAAGGTATTACATTAAAAAATACTAGATATGTACATATTATGGAACCTTATTGGCATCCTGTAAGAACTGAACAAGTAATTGGACGTGCTAGAAGAATATGTAGTCATAAAGATTTACCAAAAGCACTTCAAACAGTAGAAGTATTTATTTACTTAATGACATTTAGTGAAGAACAATTGAAAAGTGATGATTCTATTGAACTTAAAAGAAAAGATTTGAGTAAAGGAGAACCAAAAATGCCTGTTACAAGTGATGAATTATTATTTGAAATTTCTACTATTAAAGAGACTTTAACAAGTCAATTAACCAAAGCAATTAAAGAATCTTCTATTGACTGCTCTATTTATTCTAACAAGTCCAAAGAAAATTTAATTTGTATGAATTTTGGAGAACCTAAAAATACAGAATTTGCTTATCAACCTTCTTATCATAAAGACGAAGGTGATATTATTAGTAATGCAAATAAAAAGAAATTAGAATGGACAGGAATGTCTGTTACTATTAATGGTGTGGAGTATATTTATAGAAGAGTTAGTGATAATGTATTGAATATTTACGATTTAAATAGTTATAAACAAGCATTAGAAATACCTGGCGTTCAACCTGTTTTTATAGGTACACTAGAAACAAATAAAAAGGGAGAAAAAGTATTTAATACAGTTATAACAAAATAATTATTTTTACACGCAATTACATTTCAAAAATACTTGTTTATATTTATATCAAATAAATATAAATATAAAAATTATATAATATATTAATGGTATTTTATGCTGTTGCAAATGGAAGAAGCAATGGAATTTTTTTAAATTGGAATGATTGTAATAATTCTGTAAAAGGTTATAAAAATGCTTTATATAAAAAATTTGATTCAAGAGAAGAAGCCGATAATTTTATTCAAATAAATAATAAAAATATAGAAGATGTTGTTAAAAAACAAAATCATATAACCAATTTTTTTATACCATTATCTATAAACAAAAAAGAAGAAATAATTGATTTTAATCCAGATTATTATGTTTATACGGATGGCGCTTGTTCTAATAATGGAAAAGATAATGCATTAGCAGGCATAGGTATATTTTTTGGTATAGACGATAATCGTAATATATCAAAAAAAATAGAAGGAAAACAAACAAATAATATAGCAGAATTGACTGCTATTATTGAAGCTTATTATATTATAGAAAATGATATTATAAATGGAAAGAAAGTAACCATTGTAAGCGATTCAGAGTATGCTTTAAAATGCGTTTCTACTTACGGTGAAAAATGTTATAAACAAAATTGGAATGTAGATATACCAAATAAAGAATTAGTAAAAACTGCTTATAATATGTATAATAATAAACCTAATGTTAAATTTATACATATAAAAGCACACACAAATAATACAGACATTCATTCGTTTGGTAATGATAATGCAGATAAATTAGCAAATATGGCAACTGGATTAGAAAGATGTCCTTATAATGTATTTACAAAAATATATATGATAGTTCCTTTTACAAAAAAAGAAGAAATAAAAAAATTAGGAGGTATTTGGGATGTCAATAACAAAAAATGGTTTGTATATGATAATAATAAAAATATAGATAAAATATTAACTTCATTTGAAAAAGAATTATAACAAAGAATTATAAGTATTTAGTAATTTTATCATTCTAAAATTTAGATCAACCCATTTTTCTAACCAAAAAAAATTGAAATGAAATATATAGATAAAATACATTTCATTAAAGATTAAATAATATGAATTCTTATGATCAACTATATTCTTGTATATCCAAAGTATTAACTTATAAACAATTAAATTTACCTCGTTTAAAAGAATATACAGTTAGAAATTATACTTGTTTTGATGTTTTTGTTACACTTCCTAATAACAAAAAACTATGGGAAAAATGGTTAGTTTATATTCCTACATGGGAAACTAAACGTCATTGCATATTTTATAATAAAAAAAATAGACTTTTAAATAGAACTTTAATTAATAATTATAAAAACATTTATTAATAATTATAAAAACAGTTTTATTGTTTAATAAAGTATTTATATCTATTATCATTTCATAAGTTGTAAAATACTGATTTATTAATAATAAAAATTAAATAATCATTTTTTTTAATTGATTTATTTTTTCATCATTATCAATACTATTATTTTCTAAAACTTCTTTTATATTTTGTTTCAAATTATCCAGTTGATATTGAGTGTAATCAATTTCTATCGTTTCTAAACCATCATATTCATTAATAATATAATATTTTTCATATTTTTTAGGGATTTTTTCAATTGCAGTTTTACTATGTTTTTCTCCATCAAATTCATCTCCTAATTCTTTATATATTTGAATTAATATAGGATCACTTCGTTTACGAAAATAATAATTAGAATCCTTCGGTCTTCTTAATTCATATAATTTCCTAGCTTTATTACTAATTCGCCAAGCACCATAACAATCGTTAATTAATACTTCTATTTCTTCTTCATTATTATCAGTTTCTTGAGAAATCATTTATTATATTAGATTATAAATATGTTTTTATACTTTAGTGAACATTATTATATAAAATATGAGTATATTTTATATGATTAAAGGATATAAAAATAAATAGTTACTACTATTATAAAATAATGAAAATTTTAAAATATTTATTGTTATTTTTATTTATTAATTTATGTAATTCTTTTTCTTTGTCTAGAAAAAAAAATGGAGATATTTTTATTTCTAGACAAAAATTAAAATTAAATATGGGATGTGATTATTATATTGATAAGTCATTATATATATATGATTATCAAGATACAACACTTTCATATATTAATTTAGAGAAAAACAGAGGTTATTATTGGTATTGTAAAGATGAAGATGAACCTGATTATGATTTTGACACATATAGAAAAGAAATATTAGAACCATCTATGGAACCTATTTTAATATATACTAATAATACTTTCACTAAATTATCTTTTGAAAAAAAATATGAAAAGCTAATTGAGGATGAATTGAGGACAATTAATAAATCGTGGGAGAATGTAAATAAAATTATAAAAAAAGAAGAAAGATATGAAAGGTAAATATTTGCATTTTCAAAAAATATGAAATGATAAAAACTGTAAATGTACGAATTACTATAATATGGATTTATCAATATGAAAAGTTGTAAAATATATTATTAATGGTGTAAATGAACCAAAGAAACACCACATTTCACCTAGACTATAATAAAAGTATTTAAAACTAATCAATAGAAAAAAATAGATAACTATAAATACTAGCAATCCATATTTAAAATTGAATAAATAAAATATATTTATTGCTAATAAAATCAAATAATAAAAAGGATTAGAATATTTAATCCAAGGCCAACTTAAATGTTTATTTTGAGTACCTGTAACTAACTTATCATTCAATAAAAATGTAAAATACATTTGAATAAAATAAATAAAATATAAAAAATTTAATATTGCAACCGGAGAATTAAAATTATCTAATGAAAATACGTTTGGTTTATAATAATAATATTTAATTAAATAAAGTATAATTGGTTGTCCTACATTTAATATAGGGCCCAATATAGTTGTAATTTTATTAATTCCTATTTTATTTTTAATGTCAATCCAAAATAAAAAATCCATAAATTGGATAGATGATATAAAAATTAAAAATATTCCAGATACTTTATTTTCTAAACTATATTTTGAATTTCCATATTTAATTAAAAATATAGAAAATAAAACGCCAATAAAAAATGTAAATAATGATACTTTATAATTAAAACACATATATAAATATATAATATAATTTCATTTTACATATTTATATTTTTATGATTAAAAAATAATTACACCATTGAAGGTAAATAATTAATACCAAACTTTTTTATGTAAAATGTTTATTAAGTTTATTATAACTATCTATATTATTTAATTTACATACTTTATGTGTATCAGAAGTTACTATTAACATAACATCCTGATGATTTGGCGCAAATTTCTAAACAATCATTCATTTTTTTTACCCAAGTTATACAGGTTTCATTTATAATTGTGTTATTATCTGTTTTAATATATGATGTTTTATTATTTTCCATTATAAAATATAAACTGTTATAGTTTTATATTATATTTACCTGAATATATTTATTAACATACATAAAATAACAATTAAATAGAGAATAAAGATGAATGCATATTCTTTAAGTTAAAAAATGAATAATATATATAAACAATGAAATAAAAAAGTCAAAAGTCAAAAAGGAAAATTGAAATTAGACATTTTTTATGTCTATTTTTGAAAACTGTAAAAAAGTTTTGAAAATAAAAAATCAGTGAAATTGAGTTTGCTAGAGAATGGTTTAAATTCCAAAATAATGCTTATATTTTTCAATGCATATTATTTTTAATAAATTTTTTTGAATCTATTTTTATAATTTTATAGATGCTACATTAATGCTACATAATTTAAAAAATATGCTCGTAAATATTTTATTACGTATATATCATAACAAACAATATAATAATTATATATCATTGAGACGATAAATGACAAAATGCTACATTAAATATAAAATATGCTCATCATTATTTTTATATGTTAATATCGTTATAATAATTAAATGGTTGTAATACCGCGACACGATAAAATGCAAAATGCTACATAATGCTACAATTTCATATGCAAAATATGCTAACTGATAATACATAATAAAATGTAATTTATGTCTTATAAATTCCTTACTGACATTTTTATATAAAAAATATTATAAAATATTATTAAAATATATAAAAATTATTTAAGCATATTTTTTTGTAGCATTGTATATTATATTATGTCTACAAAAAGTACACAAAAAATATTGAATATAAAAGAATTGTTTTATTGTAATAAATGTAACTATGGATGTAGTAAAAGATTTTGTTGGAGTCAGCATTTATTGACTGTGAAACATAATATTAATGTTAATAATTCTGATTGTTCAAAATATTTTACAAAATACTTTTGCACTTGTGGGAAAGAATTTAAACATCATTCTAGTTTATATAGACATAAAAAAAGTTGCATCGCAATTCTGAATGATATAAGCAATGCATCTACAAATTCTAATATTGTATATGATTTAATTAAACAAAATCAAGAATTTAAACAGTTAATACTAGATCAAAATAAACAACATCACGATCTTCAAAGTCAAATAGTTGAGTTAAGTAAAGAAAAAGAAGGAAATATTATAAATCACACTACAAATAATACAACAAATAATTTTAATTTACATATATTTTTGAATGAAAAATGCAAAGATGCAATGAATATTAATGATTTTGTGAATTCTCTCCAATTACAATTTACAGACTTGGAAAATATGGGAAAGGTTGGATATGTAAATGGAATCACTAAAATATTTGTTAAGGGATTACAAAATTTAGATTTACATAAAAGACCTATTCATTGTAGTGACTTGAAGAGAGAAATAATGTATGTGAAAGATGAAAATAAATGGGAAAAAGAAAATACAGAAAAGAAAAGATTGAAACAAGCTATTAAAAAAATAGAACATAATAATATTAAATTAATTCCCGGATGGGCAGAAAAGTATCCAGAATCAAAAGATAGTGAATCTAAAAAGAATATTCAATTTAATCAAATTGTAAATCATTCTATGGGTGGATCTAACGTAGAAGAAGATGAAGATAATTATAATAGAATACTTAAAAACATTGCAAAAGAGGTTGTTATTGAAAAATAAATATTATGTTTTATAATTTTTCTTATCTAAAACATAATATCCCAAGATATTTTATGAGATAACTCACATATTTTTTGATTGTTTAAATAAATGTCATAACTTTCACACCATGATAAAATATAATATTTATTTTTAAAGGTAGGACGTATAAGTATTTTATTATTATCACAATCAAACATATATACATTTATATTTTTTGGAATATTTATTAACCTACATTTTTCATCTGTAAAATATAAATAAGCTAATGAATTACTATTTTTATCTAAATGTAAAATTAAAGATGAATTAATAATATACATAAATGAATCTAATAGACACGTATAACTAAACGTAATATCCACCATATCATAATGTACATTTTTATTTTTATAAATATTTTAAACCTTTTAAAATTTTAAACGCCGATTATTTCTATATTTCTGTGTATAGAAATAAATCAAAAAACATATAACAAACAAATTTAAAAATAAAAGATAAAAGATTATTGTAACTGAAGCAAATGATAGTTTATAAAATGGATGGTGAATTTACTATAGACACAGAAATATTACACGAAGGCAAGGATTTTTTTAGAAAAATGACAAAACACATAGGAGAGAGAAAAATATGTGAATTATTAATGAAATATCCTCATAACCATATTGTAAAAATATATCATATAGGCGACGATTATATTGATATGGAATTATTAAATACTGATATGAGTAGAGAAAATATGAGTAGCGTAAAAAATGCAATGATGGAAGTAAAAACATATTTACAAAATTTAGGAATTATCTACATAGATTGGAAGTTAGATAATATTGGTATAGGTGAGAACCAACCAATTAGATTGTTTGATTTTGATGGTTCTGGATTAATTGATATTGAAACTAAAGAATGGATAATACGACCCCCGTTATATTGGTCTTATAGAGAAGCAATTAAAAATGGTATGAAAACGCCAAATGATATAGATAATTATGCGTTTGACCTAGAATTCAGAATAATCTGAAAATATAAAGTATAAATATTTTTATCGTATCGTATCACTTTGTAGTAAATCGGTGTTTGAAATGTTAAAAGGTGTAAATCATCCGAAGAATATCTTTACCTAGTAATGTTTTTTCTTTTATTAACTTATTAGTAATATCATCAAATAATTCTTTGTTATCTTGAATAAGCATTTTTGCTTCTTTATATGCGTTATTAATAAGTTTCATAGATTCAGTATCTATTACTTCTTTGGTTAATTCAGAATAAGTTTTGAATCTCCCTGAATCATCTGATGTTTCATCATAAAATACTTCCAATGTAGTTCCCATACCATAATTAGTTACCATTCTTCTTGCTAATGAATTCGCTTGTTTCAAATCTTGAATAGCCCCCATTGATACAAAGTTTTCTCCATAATAAATATTTTCTCCTGCTTTTCCACCAAGTGCTATAACTAATCGTTTAAATAATAAATCTTTAGTATATAATCCACTTTCGGTAATATTGTTATTTTCATTGAAAATTGTAAATCCACCTGCTCCATTATAAGTACTTTTTATAGTGACTTTTTTTAAATCAAAATAATTATTATAAAGAGCAGCTAGTAAAGCGTGTCCTGTTTCATGAATAGCAACTCGTTTAATAGAATGTTCATCTCTAGTATCTACACGTTTAATAATTCCTACAATAAGTTTATCTATAGAATTTAAAATATCATTTTCTGAAATAATAATTCTTGTTTCTCTTCCTGCAAATATAGCTGCCTCATTTAATAAATTTTTTAATTGTGCTCCTGAAAATCCATTGGTTAATTCTGCTATTAATTGTATATTAATTTCTGGAGATAACACTTTGTTTTTAGAATGAAATTTCAATATTTCACTTCTAGATTTAGTATCAGGAAGAGGTACTGAAATAATACGATCAAATCTACCAGGTCTTAATAAAGCCGCGTCTAAGGTATCTCTACGATTAGTAGCTGCCATAATAAGTAAATCAGTGTTATCTGCAAATCCATCCATTTCTGCTAATATTTGATTTAATGTTTGTTCGCGTTCATCATTAGATCCAAATTGACCATTACCACCTCTTTGTTTTCCAACAGCATCAATTTCATCAATGAAAATAATACAAGGTTTGTTTTCTCTTGCTTTTTTAAATAGATTTCTTACTTTAGTAGCACCCATACCAACAAATAATTCAACAAATTCACTTGCAGCAATTGATATGAAATTAGCATCTGTTTCACTTGCAATAGCTTTCGCTAACAATGTTTTACCTGTTCCAGGAGGACCTTCTAATAAAATTCCACGTGGTATTTCAGCACCAGCTTGTTGATAAATAGTACCATTTTTTAAATAAGATACAACTTCTGTACATTCTTCAAAAATTTCAGGACTTCCAGCAAAACTACTCAGTGAAATGTTAGATTTAATCATATTAATTTTATCAGAGTTAACATTTTTTATACCAAAATTTCCAAATAAAGGCGGTGTTTGGTTAGAATTTAGATTATTTTGAAAAACAATAGATCTAATAATATTCACAATAAAGGTGAGAATAATAAAAGGAATTAAATAAGTATCTATAAAATTGAAAAATCCTCCTAAAATATTACTTCCAGGAAATGAGTTTTGAGAGGTAACATCTTGTAAGAAAATGGTTTCTACATTATTTTTAACTGAAATATCTACAACATTATCTGTAATAAAAGGATTTATCACTGTTAATGAATAATCATCTTCTAAAGTATTTAATTGTTCTTTATTTTCACTTATAATAGCATCTAATTTTTCAGTTATATATATTTTAGATATTTCGTTATCTTCTATGCGATGAATAAAAGAATTATATGGTTCTTTTTTAATTAAATATTTATAATTAAGTAAATTACTAATACTTTCTGTTTTCATTATTAAATTACTTTTTATAGAAAAAGAAGATGATTGAGATACACTAAATGTGGTAAAAATAAATAGAACTAGATGGAATATCATATTTTATAATATAAGATATAATATTATTTTTAATATATTGTATAATATTATATATAATAAATAATCAATATAATACTGAAGTTATATTTTCTAATAAACATCTCTCTTCATCACTTAATGAATAATAATGAAAAGATAACATATTTATTTTAAATTTAACAAGAGTTAATAAGTTAAAAAAATGATCTTTTGATTCTTTTCGTAACATAGAAATTTTTTTGAAATTATCTATATTACTTCTAATAAAATTATTTCTAATTATATAATAATATGGATTGCTATTAGAATAGTTAACACAATAAGATGATTGTGATAAAGTAGAAATTAATAATAATTTAATAAAATGATTCATTTATATATATTCAATATTAATTTTTATATTATTTTTATATGATTAAAAAGTTGGTTTAAGTAAAGATATTATGTTGTTTAATACCTCAGAAATATTATTTATTTTATTATTTAATGTATCTATATTTTCATTCAAGTAATTAGTTAAAGAATCCACATTTCCATTTAAGTTATTAACGTCAACGCTTAAAGAATTCATATTTCCATTTAAATTATTAACGTCAATGCTTAAAGAATCAACATTTCCATTTAAGTTATTAAAATGAACACTTAAAGAATCCACATTTTGTTTTAATGCATTAACATCATTATTGAGATTAATATTTTTATCAATTTTTGTAACAAGACTTGCAATTAAATTCATATTTAATTTATTATTTTCATTCGTAGATGCAGATACATTATTATTGGATGGTACAATTGCATTTACATTCGTTTTTTTTAACTTAGAAAAAATATTATTTGATTCTAAGTTGTTATTTTTTTGTAAAACATTATTTTCATTTTTAGTATCTTTCCAAGAAATATGTTTATCTAAATCTATTGCATTTATTTTACTATTTATTTCATTGTTATCAATTTTAATATATTTAAAATTATTTTCATTATTATTTCTATTTACAGGAGCTACAGCTACATTTGTATTTTTTACAGGCGGTGCTACTGTATTATTACTTTCATATACTTTATTAATTTCAAAATTTCGTTGAGCAATTGTTTTTTTAATAATTTCTTCCATTTCAATAATAGGTTCGTCTTTTTTTAAATTAAAATCTGGAAGAGGAGGTGTGTTTTTATTAATTGATTCTTCAAATTCTTTTTGTTTTTTTGAATATTGATTATCAAATTGTTGTTTTCTCTCTTTCTGTTGATCTTGAATAGTTACTGCTTCACTTTTAAGATAATCCTCCACATTATTATTTTTTATTTTACCAACTTCATTTAATAATATAGTTATAAAATTTTTATTCATTGTAATTAAACTACTGTTATTATATTTATCATCTTGATAAAATTTTTCAAATAAATAATCAAATAATAAAATTAAATTTGTTTTATCTATATTTCCTTTTTTTTTTGTTATTTCTTCTGTAATTATTTCTAATAACATTTTTTTATTTTGATCACATAAAAATATAGCATTTAATGTTTGTAAATTAGCATTTACATTTATCTCATTTAGATTATTTATTTGATCTTTGTACATATAATTTAAAATGAATTAATTTTGTTTATTTTACCGAGAAATAACTATAAATTGAATTTAAGTTATAACGATTCGTTAAAATAAATTTTTCTAAACTTTTCTATGTATTTATCTTTAATAATATGTGTTTTCAAATAATCTTTGGTTAATTTGTCTTCTATCATTTGAACAATAAAATATAATGCATACATTCCACATTCTGTATTTCCATACTGATGTTCTACAGGATAATTTTGATCAAATTGAAAGTTAATAGAAGATGATTTACCTTGCTTAATTATCATATTTACAAATTTCATAATTTGTGTTGGAATTTTCGTTCCTGCACTATCAAAATAAAAAATAAATTTTTTTTTGATATTGATAAATAAAGAAACCCAATGAGATCCAGATTTATAATGAGGATCAATATTAAATATAACACCAATTTTGTTTTTACCTTTTTTTATTTCATCTTTTAAATTAAAATGACATAAATCATCCCATACACATTCACCATATAATTTTGTAGTGTCATAATCAATAGGAGAAGGACCAATAAAATCAAAACATTTATAAGCATTTTCATACTGTTTCATGACGTTCATTATATCTACACTAGATAACCATTCGTTTGGATTTCTTTTCCATTCTTGAGGTGATGTTGGTGCAAAAGAATCTGTCATTTTATTATCTATTTTTCCTTGAGCAAATGTTTGTTTCAACCAACACGATTCTTTGTTACATACGTGATTCATATATTTTTGCAATGAATGCCATATTTCTTTTGGGTCATTACTTTTAATAATTACATCTGGATGTCTTGCATTCCACATATTTCTTAGTTTATACAATGTTTCATCTGTATAACAAGTAAAATCATTTATTTGTTCTTTAGGTTTTGGACTACAATTTAATTTCATCATTTTTGAATTTTTTCGTGTTTTATTTATTTTATTTTTTTTTTTATAATGTTTCGTTTGTTTCATCATAATTATTAATGATATTTTTCTTTTTACTAATTGTTTTATTTATGTCTTTGTCTTTATTTTTATTTGTTTCTTTATTTAATTCATTATTTATTCCTTTCCATTTTAAATCTGGATTTCTTAAATTAATTTTTTTTTGCATTGGAACAATATTTTCTTTTTTTTGAGATGTTTTTTTAATAAAATGATCTAAAGAAGGTTTTTTTATATTTACAGAACGCATAAATAGTTTATTCAGTTCTTCTTTATTATTTATATTTTCTAAATTATTAAAAGATATATCTACATCTACTTCTTGATAATTAAGATAGTCTTCTTGAAGAATATCACATCTATCTTTTATTTTGAAATACTCAATGCAAGAATGAATATATTGATGAAAGCATTGATTTACATCATTAGATATAATCTTATTGACTTTTTCAATATTTTCTTGTTGATCATTTTCACATTCTTTTTCATTTTCATTAATTAATAATTCTTTTGTTAAATGAATAATTCTTTTTTTATAAAATTTAATATCTTTTTTATGAATGTCTTTGTCTTTGAAATTTTCTTCTTTTTTTATAATTTTATTATATTGTTCTTTATTTATTAAATAATCTATTGTAATCTGATTTATATAACTTTCAGACATTATTTATTAGTAATAAATAATACATTTATACGCACAAGTATACGCACAAGTATGCGGGCACATTCATGTTAACTAATCTAAAAAAAGAAACACCATTTGCTTTTCTTATGAATATCTTCTGTAATTAAAGCGTGTGGTTGAATAATACTCATATCTATGCATTTATATTGTGATTGAATTGTTTTTTTTGAAAAAATTCCATTTGGTTTTATAGAATATATATTTTTATCTTGTGTTTTATAGACATAACTATATTTTAACATTAATTTTAAATAAATTTCGTTATACACTTCGGAAAGAATAATTTTATTTATTTTTATTTTGAATATATTTTCATACAATTCAATTTCTTCTTTTTCTAATTTATAAGATTCTCCATACATAATTATTTTTAACACAAATTTATTCCACAATGGATGAATAATAGGATTACCAAAAGATTCAATATTATCTGATTCTAATATAACATCCATTAAATAAATAATAAATTCAAAACATTCAAATAGTTTATCATTATCTGGAATATGATCTAAAAATCTTAATTCAATACCGTGATTTTCATGTTTATTAAAATTTATATCTGATCCTATTTCGTTTAATTTTTTATAAGCATTGATTTTATAAAATTCGGTAAACCACCAATATTCATATTCGTTACATAGAATATCTTCTAATGGTCTTGTTAATATTTTTCCCTTTTCCATTGTTTCTGAATTATAAGTTCCAATACCAATATATCTTGAGATAGCACATCTTTGAGAAGCAGCAGAAAATTTTTGTTTATCGTTATAATTTTTTAATAAAGAAAACGGATCTGGTGATCCGTACATTGCAATAATAAATGGTTCTAACCATTGAATTATTTTTATTGCTTTAGAATGATCTTTAATAAATTTATTAAAATCAGATATTTGACAATTATTATCTAATTTGGTTGGTAAAGTAATATTGAAATGAAGAGTTCCATTATTGAACATACCTATATTTTTGAAATTTGTTAAGTAAATCGCAAAAGGGTAATTTTCTTTCATTATTTCTAAGGATCCATATTTTTTCAATATATTATGTTTTTGAAATGATTCATTTATTTTTTGAACGAATTCTTTTTTATATACATTTAATTCTTTAATAGTATCTTGTAAATTAGTGTTGAAAAATTTCAATGTATTGAATTCAATTGTATCTCCGTCAAATAACCATTTTACATTCATATTTTCTTTGAAATAAGAATCACCTTTTTGTAATGATTCAATCAGTGATTCTCCAATATATTCTGGATTTGGCTCACATTTTTTGGTATAAAGTGTTTTTGAGTTATTATTTTTATCTGTTTTTATAAAACTATTAGAATTTAATAAAATTGGCAGTTCTATAATGTTTGATTTATTATTAGAAATAATAATTTTAATTGCTTCTTCTAAATAATTTGACTTGTAATTAGTATAATAATCTACACTATATCTTTCTTTTTTACGGTTTGTAAGCAATTCTTCATTAAAAACATAGTAGTTAGAATTAAATTCCAAATATACTTCATTTTCAATTCCTAATCCCCAATACATCATATTCTTATCATATTGAGTATTGTATTTTGTATACTTATTACCATTTATCGTTTCATTCTCAATTACACATTCATTCAATACTTCATTGTATATGTTTTCCATACGAATATCATTGTATTTACAATTATTACTCATACATTACCATAATATTTAATTTATTGCAAAAAAAATAATTGTATTACATCATATAACATAATGAATTATAATTTATGTATTATTTTTTATAAATTCAAATATATAAAATGAGTGAAATACAAAAGACAATTTATCTAAGAAAAGAGATGAATAATAGAGAATATAGAACACCAATTACACCACATTACGTTGAAATATTAATTTCTTATAATTATATTGTTTATATAGAATCATCATTAACGCGTATTTATTGTGATGAAGATTTTTTAAAAGCTGGTGCAATAATCACAAAGTTAAAATGGTATGATTCAACATTTAAAAATGCTCTTATTATAGGAATAAAAGAAATAGAAGAATTAAATAAATTAGATCATCATTGTCATTTATATTTTTCTCATAGTTATAAAAATCAATATTTTTCAAAGCAAATATTATCTGCTTTTGAAAAATCTAATAGTATTATTTATGATTTTGAGTTTTTTTTAGATAAGAAAAATAAAAGAATTATTTCTTTTTGTTTTTACGCGGGAGTGGTAGGAGGAATACTTGGACTTTTGCAATATATTGAAAAAACATATTTTAAAGAAAACATTACTGATTTAAAAGTATGGAAAGACAGAAAACAAGTAGTCTATTATTTAAAAATATTCAAAAGAAATCATTTATTAGATAAAGTAAAAATAGTGATAATTGGAGGTAATGGTACGTGTGGTACAGGAGTAATAGATGTGTTAGATGATTTAGATTTAAAATATACTATTTTAGGAAGTAAAGATGAGAAAAAAGAATTAAAAGAATATGATATTATTTTTAATTGTATTCGTTTAAACGATAATTCTAAAGAAATATGGTTTGATAAAGAAACAGAAATTACAAAACCATTGATAATTAGTGATATAAGTTGTGATTATACGAGAGAAAACCATCCTATAAAGATATATGATAAAGCTACTACATGGGAAAAACCAGTTTTTAATTATAATGAATATGTAGATATTATTGCGATAGATAATTTACCTTCTTTATTACCTAAAGAAAGTTCGGATGTTTTTTCTAAAAAATGTGTAGAATTGTTAACTACTTTAGATGATGAACCATGGGAAAAATGTGAACAGATATTTTTTACGGAAATTTATAATAAAATATAATAAATTTAATTATTGGAAGAATTAGAATTATTAGATTTTCCAGTTAAGTCTCTTACTTGAACTCTTGTAGAATTATTAAATAGTTGATATCCAGTATTTTCTGGATTAGGATTAAATGGTTCAAAAGTATTCTCTTGAAATAAAAGTGGATTATTCATAGGTATCGTTTTACTATTTTGATAATTATATTTATAAAGACTACTTGTGCTTTTAGGAACATATACAGATTGACTAGATTTTTGTAAAGCGAATATTTGATTTCTTAATTCAGATTCTAGATTTACATTAGATGCATATCCAGACCAAGGAGCAGAATCAGTTCCTGGATTAAAAGTATTATGAATATTATAAGTTTCTAGTTGCATTAAAGGTGTTTTGGTTTCTTTTCTAGGATCTACTATTGGTAATTTTGAATATTTGGTTAAAACAGGACGAACATTTAAATAAGGTTGTAATGGTTTAGATGGTATATTTCTACCATATATTCCTGCATTCATATTATTAGTAATATCATTGGTTGTTTCCATTTTTGACATTATAGATTAATATAAATAGAAAAGATAATAATATTACAAATTATATTGAATTATCCGTTTTAATATAATTTATTGAATGAATTTAAAGCTTGTGTCTTATAAAAGAATAATAATGTGTGGTATTTTTACTCTTTTAAACAATGAAAATTATACTTATTTTTCCAAAGATTTCATTAAAGAACAATTTGAGAAAGGAAGAGGAAGAGGACCTGAAGATTCTAAATTAGATAGACACGGATTACATATACAACTTGGGTTTCATAGATTAGCTATAAATGGACTAAATGACATTTCTAATCAACCAATTATTTTGAATGATATTGTTTTAATATGTAATGGTGAAATATATAATTATAAGGAATTATATGATTTATTAGATGTGATACCTAGTACAAATTCAGATTGTGAAGTGATTATTCATTTATATAAGAAATACGGTATTGAATATACTTTATCTTTGTTAGATGGAGTATTTTCTTTTATTTTATTAGATAATTCTATTAATGTAGAAGATACCAATAATACAATTAATTGTTCTAAATTATATGTAGCTAGAGATCCTTATGGAGTAAGACCATTATATATATTAAAACCAAATAATGAAAAAGTAAATCCAATATATGGTTTTGCTTCAGAATTAAAGGTATTGAGTGAGTTTTATCAATTACTAAATAATGACGAGTATGATTTGAATCATTTTGAACCTGGAACTTATAGTGAATATTATTTATCTTTTAAGGTTCTCTCTTTATGGAAATGTGAAAAGGAAAATGTAAAATATCATATGAGTGGATTTGAATCAATTATGTTTAAAAAACAAGATCCACAAATTGTTATGAATAAAATATATGGAAATATCCGTGAATACTTATATAATGCTGTACAAAAAAGATGTTTAACAACAGAAAGACCAATTGCGTGTTTATTATCAGGAGGTTTAGATAGTAGTTTGATAACAGCATTAGTAAATGATTGTTTAAAGAGAACAAATAGATATTATAAACCTTTGGAAACCTATAGTATTGGATTAGAAGGATCTGAAGATTTGAAATATGCTCGGATTGTAGCAGATTATTTGAAAACCAATCATACAGAGATTGTGTTAACAGAACAGGATTTTTTTGATGCAATCCCGGAAGTGATTTATACTATAGAGAGTTATGATACAACAAGTGTGAGAGCAAGTATCGGAAATTATTTATTGGGAAAGTATATTTCTAAAAATAGTAATGCTAAAGTAATTTTCAATGGAGATGGATCAGATGAATTATGCGGAGGATATTTATATATGAATAAATGTCCTTCTGCATTAGAATTTGATAAAGAATCTAGAAGATTATTGAAAGATATACATAGATTTGATGTATTAAGATCTGATAAATGTATTTCTTCACACGGATTGGAACCTAGAACACCATTTTTAGACAGAGCATGGGTACAATATTATTTATCTATTCATCCAGAAATAAGATATCATCCTGGAAATAATGGACAATGTGAAAAGTTTTTATTGAGAAAGGCATTATCAGAATATAAAAATGTAGAAAATATATTTTTATTACCGGACGAAATATTATGGAGAAAGAAAGAGGCTTTTAGTGATGGAGTCAGTGGATTAAAAAGATCTTTATATGAAATTTTACAAGAGAAAATAAGTGACCTTGGTATAGATAATACTGATTACACTAGTTTTAAGTATCATATGTATAATGAAATTAAAACAAAAGAACATTATTATTATCGTCATTTATTTGAAAAGTCTTATTCAGGATTGGCAAAAGTAGTGCCTTATTTCTGGATGCCGAAATATATAGAATCTAGTGATCCTAGTGCAAGAACATTGAGTATTTATATTAAGGATTAATAAATAGTTTATTTAATAAATAGTTTATTTAATAAATAAAATAATATAATAACCTTTTATATGAAGTTTATAATATTATGTGGCGGCATAGGTAAAAGATGTAATAATTATTCATTACCAAAACCTTTAAATATTATTCAAGGAAGACATATGATTGAATATATTATTGAAAATATTCCATCAGATGAAATATATATTATTTATAATATATTTTTGAATGAATATAATTTTTGTGAAATTATTATTAATAAATTTAAACATAAACAATTTTATTTTTCTACAGTAGATTATTTAACAAGAGGTGCAGTTGAATCTGCGTATGTAGGTTTACAAAAATTTAATAATATGGAAAATGATAATATAGTATTTATAGATAATGATAATATTCATAATTTATCTAAAATAAATAAGTTCAATAATGATTTTATTGGGTATGGCATTGATTATGATAATCAAAATTATTCATTTATTAGAATTGTAAATAATAATATTATAGATATAGAAGAAAAAAACAAAATATCAGATTTTTATTGTTGTGGATTTTACGGATTTAAAAATATAAATAATTTCAATAAATATGCAAGAGAATTATTTGAAAAAAATTACAAGACAAAAAACGAGTTTTATTTTTCTCAATTATATAAACTAATTATTCAAGATAATGGAATAATAGAACCATTTTTAGTTGATAGTACAAAGCATATCGGTTCATATGATGAAATAATAGATAAACAAAATATAATTACTAAGAATAAATTAAGAATATGTTTTGATTTAGATAATACTCTGGTTACTTATCCTACTATTCCAAATGATTATGCAAGTGTTAAACCTATTTATAAAAATATAAAATTATTAAATAATTTAAAAAATGATGGACACGAAATTATAATTCACACTGCTCGTAGGATGCAAACACATAAAGGAAATATTGGAAAGGTAATAAAAGATATAGCCTTAATAACTATTAATACATTAGATAAGTACAATATTAAATATGACGAATTAATATTCGGAAAACCTATAGCGGATATTTATATAGATGATCGTGCAATTAATCCATATATAAATAATATTTCTTATTTTGGGTTGTTTTATAAAAATGATGATTTTATACCAAATAAAATAAATAATAATAAATACAATGTAATTGAAAAATATGATAATTATATTGTGAAAAAAGGACCATACAGTATTATGAAAGGAGAGTTATTTTATTATCAGAATATTCCTTTAGATTATGAAAAATATTTTGCAAAATTAATTGATTTTAATAAAAACGAAGATTTAATTGAATTAAAAATGGATTATATTTCAGGAATACCATTATATTATATATATAAAAATAAATTATTGAATTTTCAGATGATAGATGATTTAATGACTATTTTAAATAAATTTCATTCAAATAAAAATATTAACATTGAAATAAAAGAATTGAATGTAAAAAATAATTATTTTAAAAAATTACAAAATAGATTTAATAAAAATGATTATTATTTTGAAGATTCAGAAGAAGTTTTTAAAGAAATTACTCATGGATTATTAGCAAATTATTCTGCTGAAATTGTTTCAATGATTCACGGAGATTTTTGGTTTTCAAATATTTTATTAACATATGATGATAATTATAAATTTATTGACATGAAAGGTCAAATAGATGATATTTTAACAATTAATGGTGATAAATATTATGATTATGGAAAATTATATCAAAGCATATTGGGATATGATTTAATATTAAATTCAGATTCTATAAATTATGAATATATTATAAAAATGAAAACTTATTTTTTACAAAAATGTAAAGAAAATGGATTAAATGTGTTATATTTAAAATATGTAACAAAAAGTTTAATTTTTGGAACATTTCATTTCATTCAAGATAAAATATACGTTAAAGAAAATATATGGAAAATGATTAAATCTGAATTAATGAATAATGTCTAAATAAGAAAGATATTATTTTATAAATTATAATAAATAATTTTGTAAATAGAACCATATATCATCAAAACCAATTGATTTTGCTGGGATTAATTCAGCTATTTCTTTATTTAATAAATATACACATGCCATTATATATTGATCTTTACTAACAAAGTTATTTATAGATATAAAATATTCTAACATTTCATAATATTTTTTATGCCAAATTAATAATATATTTTTGTCACCACCAAATATAGTTCCACCAATTCTTTTATAGGATGAATTATATTGAGGTAATTTGTTCATATAACAATTTAATTCATTATTTGTAAATGGTTCAACACTTAATAATAATACTTTATTTATAGGCATTTTATTAGTATTTGGCCAATTTAAATATTTTGTATTAGGTAGACGAAAGCAACCAATGTCTACCCATAGAAAAAAATTTGTGTTAAATGGATCTAATTCAATGGCTCTTTTTAGAAAATTAGATTTTTCACACCAAATCATATATAATTCAATGTTATGACCTATTTTTACTTCAGGATCTTTTTGATAATCTTTTATAAATGATTGTAGATATTTATAGCAATAGAATTCTTGAAAAGATGTAATAATAATTTTTGTTTTATTTATAAAAGGTTCTCTAAACTTATATATAATATTATAACTTTTATTATCACAAAAAATTACCATTTCATTATTTATCATCAACATATTTTGCATCCAATTTAAATATGTATTGTGATTTTGTTTAGAAATATTTAAAGCAAAATAAGCAGTTACTATAGTAGTCATAATAATATATTATATTTACATTTTAAATTAATTTAAATATAATAAATTTATATATTAATGAAAGTAGCATTATTATTATTCGGACAACCAAGAAATATTGAAAATCTAAAAGTATTTAATTCTCATTTAGAACATATCGTAAATAAATATGAAACAGATGTGTTTTGTCATACATATTTTGAATCAAATTATGATTTTATTCCTTCAACCTGGACTAATATAAATCCAATAAAATGTAATGAGAATTCAATAAATATAATAAATGATAACTATAAACCCAAAAAAATAAAAGTAGATAGTCCTAGGACATTTACTATTTCAAAAGAAATTTTAAATTCACCTAGAATCAAATGTTTTGAATATGTAAATGAGTTAAATACAAGTAATTTATTATCACAGTTATATTCAATAAGTTGTGTATCTCAATTATTTGAAGAATATTGTCAAGAACAAAATGCTATATATGATTTTGTAATAGTTGCAAGATATGATATTATAATTTGTGAATTTCCATCTTTATATGATTTAGATAAACAATTTTTTTATACCGTGAATCATCATCCACGTTTTCCAGACATATTTTTTATTTTTAATCCAAAATTTATTAAATCACAATATACTTTTGAAAAAATTAATTTAATATTAGATAATATAGTTTCAAATAAAATACCAGATATTTATTTTTGGGATTTTTCACCAGAATGTATGAAATTTAATAATTATTTACTACATTATTCTCCAGAATTAATTAAAAGTATATATATAAAAGAGTTAAGAAATATTATATAAAAATATATTTATAATAAATATATGAATCTTTGTATTATAATTACTGGATTGATTCGTACTTTTTTTAACAAAGGTTTAGAATCTTTCAATAAAATGTTAAATAGATCATTAGAAAAATATACTAAAATTCATATTATTCTAGTAATATCAGGTGAATATGATAAAGTTCAAGTAGAAAAATTTATTTTACAAATGAAAATAAAAAATATTGACATTGAATTATATGAATTTAATATTCACGATGATGTAGCTAATGAAATATATAATTTAAAAATTAATAATAATAAATATTTAAAATTAAAAGAAAAATTTATTAGTGAAGATAATGTTGCTAAAAATGAAATATATGATGTTGATAAATTTATAGAACGACATGTAATATATCAATTTTACCAACTTAAAAAAGGTATAGAAAAAATGATAGAATATGAAATAAATAATAATATAATTTTTAATTTATGTATGAGAACTAGGTTTGATATTGAATATCCGAATTGTTTTTATCCGTTAACTCATAAAAATGATGTACCTTTATTAGATAAAATTTTTTTAAATAAAGAAAATGCAGATTTTTTTTTAACTATTTTTAATAATATAGATGAATTAATTATTTTTTTAAAAAAACAAAAAATAAATTTACCACAATGCAGAACATCTCATTATAAGTATAGTTTTGGAGGGTGTTATTTAAATAATTATTTATCACTTGAAAATATTAAAAATGGAAACAATAATATATTATATATGTATAACGATCACATAATATTTGGTTTAAGAGAACAATTTATTAAATTAAAAGAATTCGTTTATGATTATGGAATAATGGATACATCTTTAAATATAAATCATTTTTTTGCACCAGAAGCTCAACTATTAATTTTTTGTTTTAATAATAATATTAATCCAATAATGTATTTACACGATTGTTATAGTATAATACGTAATTGATATTTTATCACTGACTAAAAAGAAAAATGAGAAAAACTTAATTTAAATAATCGGCTTTTGAAATTGTAAAAATGTTGTCTACTATGAAAACGAAAAAACATTATTATTTTTACAAATAAATTTACAATCTATTTATAATATCTATATATTTTTCTACTTGTAATTTAATGTCAAAATTAGAAATACCATATTCTCTAATTTTTTTTCTTTTCTTAATTGAATTTTTTTTATTTTCATTAATTTTATTTTCAATATATTCTAAATCATTTATTTTATCGTCATTTATGATTGTTATAAAATCTAAATTTTTATCTATATTTTCAGCAGATGATTTATTTATAACTACTCCAAGACCAACAATTAAAGCTTCTTTAACAACTAATGGGTCTGCTTCTCCGTCACTTATTAATAATAAATTTGAGTATTGACTTAGATTATGGTGTATTTTTTCTCTAGACCATTCGCCTAAATAATTAGAACGATTTACACGAAATTGATAGTCTGTATTATTTCCAACAAAATCAATATTTTGTATATCTTGATATTTATATTGATTTTTTCTTGAAGTAATTTTTCCTAAATATATAGTTTTATCAAGTACTGCATTTTCAAAAAAATGAAATAATTTACTATCAATACCATTACTTATTTTTTTAAGTAATTCTGGATTTGCACCACATTTCATAAATGTATTTAAATCTTTATCTGCAAGAACAAAATTGTAAAATTTATTTTGTTTTATTAAAAAATCAAAAATAATATGATATCCATCACTTTGGTGTTTGTTTACTTGATCAATATATGGATAATGACTTGTGATAGCTATTTTTGAACATTTTAAAAAAGGTAATATATGATACAATACATCATAATGTAAATGAACAAAATCGTAATTTTTTTCATTGATAACATTAATTAAATTTTTAGAATATTCTGTATTTGCATTAGAATCATTATTATTTTTGCGTATAATGTTAATTACATCTACATCGTGACCAAATTTTGTTAATTCGTTATAATAATCCCATATTAGAATCTCTACAGCACCCCATCCTTTTGGAGGAATAGGTATAATTCCAGGTCCTATTAAAGCAACTTTCATATATAGTAAATATTAAATGATTCTATTTAATATTTATTTATTCATTATTATTTTAGACATTTATCAATATATTTTTGAATTATATTGTTCCAAGCAAAATTTTCTAATGCATATTTTCTTATTTCTTCTCTATTTGAAATGCTATATTCTCTATTTTGTTGTATTTGTTCTGATACATAAACGGTATCATTAAGATTATTATTAGGAATAATTGTTATAAATTTTTTAGATGTGTCTAAATTTGCGGATGAACATTCACTTAATACCACACCTAACCCAGCGATTAATGCCTCTTTTACAACTAGTGGATCTGCTTCTCCTTCTGATAATAATATTAAATTACCATATTCTGTGAGATTTTCATATAATGTATTTTTATCCCATTCACCAATATAATTGGATAATGATTTATTAAATGGCGAATCATGATAATTTCCAACAAAATCAATATTTGGTATGGATTGATATTTATATTGTGATTTTCTATATTCTATTTTTGCAATATATACACTTTTATTTTTCTTATTAGGATTTAATGTATATTTAAATAAGTCTTCTCTTGCACCATTACATATTAAATTTATTTTATTTACAAATCCGTGTTTTTTATACTTTTCAACTATATCATTACTTATTGCATTAATAACTATTTTATCTTGATATTGAATAACCTTTTTAAATATATTTATAAAATAAGATTGGTAGTTTTGTTCAAAATTAAGATGTGTAATATATGCAAAATGCGATGTATAAAATATTTTTTTACAATTTAAATAAGGAACTATAATAACGTGATCATCATACATAATATGTATTATATCTGCATTGTGTGAATTACATAAATTTATAATGTTTTGTAGATTTGGTTCATTAATAATAATGACATCTATTTGTTTTTTTTTTAAATTTTCATAATAATCCCATACTAATGTTTCTACTGCTCCCCATCCTTTTGGAGGAATAGGAGAAAATCCAGGTCCTATTAATAATAATTTCATTTTATAAAATATAATAAATTTATTTAAGTTAATATATTTTATTATAATATATGTTATCAAAAAATGAACAAAACAAATTATATGTTTATCAAAGCAGTATTTTCAACATTGTAATTATTATTTCATATATTTTGTATTTTGTTATGTTGTTAGGATTATATACTAATTCAGAAAAATATCTTACAGATTTACAATTTTATGTTCAAATTTATGTTTGTTCTTTTTTATTGTTTCGTTTTAATCCTTTTCGTAAAATTGAATTTAATGAATTAGATAGAAAAGTAGCATTTAGTGCTGGTTTATTTATATTAACTACTTCTGGAATAAGTAAATTTTTTGAAACTTTTTTACTGGGTAAAAAAGATGACAAATCTTCTTCTAATAAAACAGAAAAACAAAATCAAAATAAAAATCAACAAAATAGTTAATGATGTTTATACGTTTTATTTATCTTTATTTTTCTTATTTTTTTAGTTTGATAATCATTATCTTCAAAAAAAATACGTAAATGAATCATAATCTGTTTACTTAAAATTTTATCAATCTCTTTTTCTTTTTCAATAGTTTCTGTAAAAGAATAAGAATAATTATTCAAACACTCCTTTAATTCTTTTTTGCAGTATTCTTTATCTTTCATTTTTTCTTTAAAAAAATTACTTTTACAAAATCTATGAATAATGCTAGAAAAACTTAAATTATGTATATATGGTTTAATATTAATATAATATACATTGTCGTGTGTCATATCAGGAAAAAAATTATCATCAATAAAACATATTTCTGTATTTTCCGGTAATTTACTACATTTAATAAAATCTTTATAGGTTTTATTATTAGTAGTTCTACAAACTTCTACGGTTTTTCCATTTATTTTGAATGCTGATATTAGTTGATCTATTAATTTATATTTTAATTTAGTTTCAAAATAATAAATAATATCTTTCACCCAAAAACTAGGTCCTTGATTATTTGTGTAAATATATATTTTACTACATTCTTTATTTATTTTTTTCTTTTTTAAGTATTTTAAAATGTGAATTATATCTGGTCTTAAAAACTCAGGATATAAATCAAATATTTCAATAAAATCATCTTTATTTAATTCATAATGTTGAATTTTATGCAAATATCTAGATAAACAATCCCAAAAAATACTAAATTCTACAAAATAACCAAGCGTTTCGTCTAAATCTAATACAACTACTTTATTTTTATTTAATTTATTTGTATTTACAATTAAATTATTATTAGTTACCATTATAGATATAAGTATATAAATAATAATACAAAAATTATTATTTTATTTTTGTATTATATAATGAAGGGGTTAAATACAAGTGATTATAAACATATTTTAGAATATTATAACCTACCAATTTCCAATAATAATAGTATAAATAAAAAAAAAGCAGAGGAAATATTAGCTATAAAACTATGTAGATGTATAAAAAGTGTAAATAAACAATATAAAAATGAAAAAATAGCAATTCCGATTTGTACAAAATCAATATTTACTAAAAAAGGATTAAAAAGAGGTTCTTTTAAATGTAGAGGTAATTATCAAGTATCTTTGAAAAAAATGTCATCTATTAAAAATAAAACAAAGAAAAATAGAAAATAAATGAGAAATATAAATGATTATAATGTATATGGAAATCCACTAAGTGTATAGTCTGGCAAATTATAAATATTTTTCATATCTATATTTGTTGGAAGCGGTTGATCATTTAATATTTTTTCTGTAATAAATTCATTGCGAATATACGTTAATTCAAATACGTGTGGAATATTAATTCCATTTATATTATTCATTTTACATCCATTATTTGCATGTAAATGAACTAATGTATGAGTGTTATTTATTTTTTTAAATAAATTAAACATAAATTCATTTGTTATATCACTTAATCCTTTAAAATATTCTGGAAATAGTTTAATGTCAGCAGGACTATGTATTTCTATAACCAATTGTTTAATTTTTTTCATGCAATCATTTTCAAAAAAAGTAGGTAGCAATCTGAATTCGTGTCCTTCAATATCTATTTTCATAAAAATATTATTATAGTCTTTCATATATTCTTGTAAATTTGTTAAAGAAGAATTATTATGATTTCCCAAATTTTTTTTAATAAATACTATTTTATTATTTATTTCAGGTAATAAATTTACTGTTCCATCAAATGCAAAACACCATAAATTTGGATAAGATTTTAAAAAATCTATCTCAAATGATATATCATTTGACACACCTCCAGATAAAAATACATCATAATCTCCTGGTAAATCTACAATAACATATCCTCCATCATTATTTTTACCTATTCTTTTTTTTGTAAATGGAGATTTATAAATAATTAAGTGTTCCATTATAATTGATTAATAGAATTTTCTTTATATCTTTTATAAATATATTACAAAATATAAATATTATATTATGTTATGTATTATGATATTATTATTATTGGTGGAGGAATTGCTGGATTATATTGTGCATATAATATCAAAAAATATAGTCCTAAAACAACGTTCTTAATTTTAGAAAAACATAAAAAACAATGGTTAGGAGGTAGAATTGGAACTGAAGATTTTTACGGAACATCAGTAGTTACGGGTGCAGGTATTGGAAGATTTGAAAAAGATACTTTATTAAAAGAATTAATGAATGAGTTGCATATTCCTTATAAGATTTCAGAACTTCATCCAAATTATTCTTTTTTAATTAAACATCCAATAGAAATAATTAAAATTATACGTATGTTAAAGAAAGAATATAATTCAGAAAATGATTCAATGAAAACATTTAAAAAATTTGCTCTTCCTCTTTTAGGAAATAAATATTACAATGATTTTATTGTTTCTGTAGGATATACTGATTATGAACATGAAGATGCTTATGATACTTTATACCATTATGGAATGGAAGATAATGAAGGCGGTTGGAATGTAATGAATATAAAATGGAAAAATTTGATAAATGCATTGGTAATTAAAATAGGTGTTAATAATATTAAAACAAATACAAATATTGTCAATGTTTCAAAAACACTTTATAATAAAGAAATTAAAAATGACTTCAATGGATTTGTGATTAATAGTGAAAATAATGATACATATTTATGTAAAAAAGTAGTAATTGCAACTACTATTACAAGTATTCAAAAACTTTTACCTGAATATTCTATTTATAAAAATATTGTCGGACAACCTTTTTTAAGACTTTATGGTAAATTTGATAAGTCTTCTATTTATGTTATGAAACAATATATTCAAACCTATACAATTGTACCTGGTCCTTTACAAAAAATAATTCCAATAGATGAAAATAAAGGTGTTTATATGATAGCATATAGTGATAATAAAAATGCATTATTTTTAAAACCATATTTAACTAATACTTTACAAAATAGAGATTTTTTTTGCAGAATAATAGAAAAATCACTTGGAATTCCTAAAAATTTATTACATTTAATTGCTATAAAAGAATACTATTGGCCTATAGGAACACATTATTATAAACCATTAAATAAAAAAATATGGAAAAGTCGTAATGAATTTATTAGAGAAGCTCAAATACCTGATAAAAAAACAAATATATTTGTAGTAGGCGAAGTAGTAAGTATAAATCAAGGATGGACAGAAGGTGCATTAGAAAGTGTATCTAATGTCATTAGTAAATTAATTTAATTTTTCATATACTTTTACTTTATAAATAATATTATTAAAAATAATTTAAACATATGACAAATAGTGTATATATTATGAGTAAAGCAATCGGTATTGATCTAGGTACAACTTATTCTTGTGTAGGAGTCTGGCAGAACAATCATGTTGAAATTATTGCAAACGATCAAGGAAATCGTACAATGCCATCCTATGTTTCTTTTACTTCAGAAGAGAGATTAATTGGTGAACCATCTAAATCTTCTGCAGCAAGTAATCCTTATAATACTGTATTTGATGCGAAAAGATTAATTGGACAAAATTTTAATGATCCAAAGGTTCAATCAGATATGAAACATTTAAGTTATAATGTGATTGATAAAGATGGTAAACCATATATTCAAGTAGAATTTAAAGGAGAACAAAAAGTTTTTGCACCAGAAGAAATTAGTGCAATGGTATTAACAAAGATGAAAGAAATTGCAGAAGGATATTTAGGTGAAAAGGTTACAGATGCAGTAATTACAGTACCTGCTTATTTTAATGATTCACAAAGACAAGCTACAAAAGATGCAGGAACCATTGCAGGATTGAATGTATTAAGAATAATTAATGAACCGACTGCAGCAGCAATTGCTTATGGATTAGACAAAACAACCAAAGGATCTGGAGAGAAAAATATTCTTATTTTTGATTGTGGTGGTGGAACTTTTGATGTTTCAATATTAAATATTGATGATGGTATTTTTGAAGTAAAAGCTACTGCAGGTAATACTCATTTAGGTGGTGAAGATTTTGATACTCTTTTAGTTCAACATTTTATGGAAGAATTTAAGAGAAAACATAAGAAAGATATTTCAGAAAATAAGAAGTCTTTAAGAAGACTAAGAACTGCTTGTGAAAGTGCAAAAAGAACTTTATCTTCTGCAACAGTTGCTAATATAGAAATAGATAGTTTATTTGAAGGTCATGATTTTACTTCTACTATCACACGTGCTAAGTTTGAGAATTTATGTGATCATTTGTTTAGATTAACAATGGAACCAGTTGAACAAGTACTAAGAGATTCCAAACTTTCAAAGTCACAAATTCACGAAGTTGTTTTAGTAGGTGGAAGTACACGTATTCCAAAAATTCAACAATTATTAAGTGATTTCTTTAATGGAAAAGAACTTTGCAAATCTATAAATCCAGATGAATGTGTTGCTTATGGAGCAGCAGTTCAAGCTGCTATTTTAACAGGATCAACGGATGCTAAGATTTCAGATTTATTATTATTAGATGTTTGTCCATTAAGTCTTGGATTAGAGACAGCAGGAGGAGTAATGACAAAATTAATTAATAGAAATACAACTATTCCTACCAAGAAATCTCAGACTTTTTCTACTTATGCAGACAATCAACCAGGAGTGCTAATTCAAGTATTTGAAGGTGAACGTGCATTAACTAAAGATAATACATTATTGGGTAAGTTTCAATTAGATGATATTCCACCAATGCCTAGAGGTGTTCCACAAATTGAAGTTGTATTTGATATGGATGCAAATGGGATTTTAAATGTTTCTGCTTCTGAGAAGTCTACTGGAAAGAGTAATAAGATAACGATTACAAATGATAAAGGAAGATTGAGTAAAGAAGACATTGAAAGAATGGTAGAAGAATCGGAGAAATATAAAGAAGAAGATGATGCAATAAGAGATAGAGTAGAAGCTAAAAACAAACTAGATAGTTTTTTATATCAAATGAAGAATGGATTAGATGAAAAGACAAAAGAATTAACAAAGGATAAAATAAAAGAAATGGAAGATTGGGTAGATAGTCATCCATATGAAACAAAAGAAGTATATGAAGATAAATATAAAGAAATAGAGGAATTTATTGCAAATATTAAAGTGAATTTATCTTCTTCTGATACAAATAATTCAGACTTCGTAAAACCAACCAATGTTGAAGAAGAAGATACATTTGAACCTAAAATAGATGAAATTGATTAATTAAATTTGTAGAATATAATATAAATAATTATTTATTATATATTATATTATATTATAATGATAGAGTATGTTTTTGTTATTTATTCATGTAAAAAATATTTAAAAAAGGCAAATTTGTTATATAGTTTAATATATAATAGATTAAATAATTGTAAATGTTATGTTATATATGGTGATCCTAATTTAGAAAATGATTATAAAATTACATTTGATAAATATATTTCATTAAAATGTGGAGATTATTATGAACATCTTACTGAAAAAACTATTACATTATTTAAAGTCATTCAACAAATTCATCCAGATGTAAAAGGTGTTTTTAAATGCGATGATGATATTATACCAAATATACATAAGTTAAATGATTTATTTCAATATTTAAATAATAACACTAACATTGATTATTTAGGTCATACTGTTAAATATGAATATGATGAAAGTTCTTATTGGCACTATAATAAATGTTCTGATATCAAATTTAATGTTTTATATCCTATTAAAAAATGTCATCACACTTCTGGACCTTTGTATTTTTTAAGTATGAATGCAATTCGTATTTTTAATAATATAAATAAGAATGAATTTCTATTTTATGAAGATACAATGGTTGGTTATTATTTAAATCAACAAAACATTTTTCCAGTACATTATCGTGTATATAATGACAATTTTTGTTATGAAGATAGTTGTATGCAAAATGTGGATAGTAAATGTAATCATTTATTTATTGAATTAACTGGTGGATTAGGAAATCAATTATTTCAAGTAGCATCTGCATATGGAATTTCTAAAAAAAATAATATGAATTTAATTTTATTATATAATAACGATTATAAAAAACATATGACGCATAATACAGATAGAGATGAATTTATGAATACTATATTTAATTATTTTAATTATACGTTAATTGAGAATGTGAATGTTTCTAATGAAAATGTTAATGTACATTCAGAAAACAAATGTTTTGATTATGATTCTTTTATTATTAAAGAAAATAGTAAAAATTATTTATTAAAAGGATATTTTCAACATCAACAATATTTTGAAGAATATAAATCCGAATTAATCCATATTTTTAAAAATGATAACATTTCAAATCAATTATTAAATAAATATTCATTGTTAGAAAAATCTTATTTTATTCATTTAAGAAGAGGAGATTATGTAGGTCATTGGTTATATGAGTTTAATCGTGATGATTATTTTACAAAAGCAACAGAATATATTTTAAATAAAGATAAAAATTCACATTTTTACATTCTTAGTGATGATATAGATTTTTGTAAAGGATATTCTATATTAAATAATATTAATAAAACATTTATAGAAGATATGTCTACATTAGAAACGTTATATTTTATGTCTCTTTGTAAAAAAGGCGGCATTTGCAGCAATAGTACTTTTTCAGGATGGGCAACAAATTTAAATACCAATAAAGATAAGATAGTAATTGTACCTAAACAATGGATTAATGTAAATTACCCATATAAAATACCTTTTGATTTTACTGAAACTTTTTAAAATTTAAAAATAAATAAAATAGTATAATAATATATAATGAAAAATAAATATGATTATACAAATATACAAATATGTCAAAATGGAGGTAGAAAAACTATTCATAAGGTTTCTATAAGTAATAAAAAGGGTTATAAAAGTATTTCGCATTATGTAAAAGGAAGACATCAAAAAACACATAAAAAAAGATTAAATAAAGAAGAAATATATAAAATAAAAGAAAAAAAATTTATTCCTGGATTATTTAAAAATTGTAATTGTACTAGAAAAAAATAATTTTATTTAGCATTTAATACATCCATTGCATTTAATAAAATATTTTCTTGATCTGTTATTTTACGAAATAATATACATTCATCCAATTTAATTTGAAAAAACATATTTCTGAAATTTTTACATATAATAACTAATCCTTTATCTGTAATTTTGGTGTTGCAATATAAAACAGGAGGTTTTAATTCTATTATATTATTTTCTTCATTAGGAATCATAATCCATCTAACATAAGTACCTGATCTAAGATCATCTAATTCATCAATATAAATATAATTATTTAATTTATCTGAGTATTCAAATACTTTTTCTTTTGTTATTGGGAGTTCTTTTAAAATAGACACATTCATTTCTCTCAAAGATTTATGTGTATGATTCAATAATATTTCATTTTTGTCATTATCTAATGCTTTTAATAATTTATTAACATCTAGTTCTTCTTCCATATATTTTTATAGAAATATAATATATTTCTATAAATATGTTTAACTCTTTTATTTACCAACTACTAAACGCACTACCACCCAAAACTTCATTAGCAGCCATTACTCCTCCTCCATTTTGAAAACTTTCTGGACCAGGTGATGCAGCATTTACTAACGGAGTAGGATCGTTCATATACATATTGTTGTAATTTGGAGGTTGTTGAGGATTCATTGAATAAGAAGAATCATTATTAGCGTTAGTAGGTAACTGATGAATAGAAGTTCCATCAGAATAAGAGGAAGAAGAAGATCCAGAGGTAATCATTTGATTTTGAGAAATAGGTTGAGATACTTTTACATTACCTGATTTCTTTTTCTTTTTATTCTTGTCTTTACCTTCCCATAAGTCAACTATTCTATCTACAATAATACTAACTTTCTCTCCAAGTTTGGTTTGTAAACTTAACGTAATCATTAATACTGCTAAAATATTAAAAATAACACTTACATCAGGGTATTCTTTTTCACTATATGTTGGTATATAGGTAATAAAACGATGAACAATTAAAATACCAATAAACATACAAATGATTTGAATAACTATTTCTGCTAAAATTTCTAAACTTCCTTTTTCTTCATCTGCTTCAGGAACAAATTTTTGCATTGCTTTATTTAATAATACGGTAGGAGTAATAGCAATCAATGAATATTGTATTATATTTAATATATCTGATTTTGATTCATTATCAAAATTAAAAACATGTTTGAAAAATCCTTTTGTATTTTTTGATCCTTCATCCAAACTTTCCATATGACTTATAAAAAGAAATTAAAATGTTTAAAAGAAAGTTTAGAGAAATAATAATGCGTAAATATTTTTTTTATAAAATATGACATAAAATTATTAAATGAGTAGTTCAAAATCTATAGCTGCTGCTAGAAATAGACGTGCAAATGCTCCTGAAAATATAAGTTCTAGCAGATCTGTTCCAGGTTATTTTCCACCACCACAACAACAACAACAACAGCAAAGACCAAATGTATCTTCTAATTCTTCTGTTTATTCAACTTCTACTGTTAGATCGTCAGTAGATACAAATAACAAACCTAATGCAATTACTAAGTTATCCATTTCTAATGCTTTTGCATTAGTTACCTTAAGATTAGGAAGAGTGGAACAATATTTACAAAAAATTCAAGAAGAAGGAGGTGTTTTATTGTCTGTCTCATCACAAGATAATGAAAATATGCAAATGGTAGATGAAGGAGTTGTAAAAAGTATTATTAATAGATTAGATCAAATAGAACAAAATAAATTTTCTTCTACAACTCCAAAAAATATAGAAGAACAATTTAATGAAGTAAAGAAGAGAATTATTCGTTTAGAAAATAACAATAAAGAAATAAAAGATTTTTTAATGAAATTACAATCATTTACAATATCAACAGATCAAAAAGTAAATGATTTTATTAAAAAACAAAACGAAATAATAACATACAACGAAGAGTTAACAAATAAATTAGAATATTTTTTATCTAATACAGATTCAGTAAATGTTTGTGAAAATACAGATTTACTTGTTCCTATTGAAGACCCTCTAGAAGTCCTTGTAGAAATAAATGAAGAAGAGCCTTTTTTGAGTAAGTCTGAAGACTTAATTAAAGAATATGAAACAAATGAATCATCAAAAGAAGAAATTAATGAAACAAATATTACGTGTGAAATAACAGAAATTAAAGAAACTAGTGAATCAGATTCTACAAAAATAGTATTTAATAAAGAAGAAGTAAATGAAATTTCTGAATATATAAATAATGAAATATCATTATCTTCCAATAATTTAAAAGAATATATTAAAAATGAATTGTCTATTGAACAAAATGAATAATATAGATACTTATGAAACTTTTAGGAATTATATAATTCGTTTTACATAATAAATATTAGTATTATTTTTATTCAAATGCAAATACTATTTGGAATATTTTTATTTTGTATTGTATTATTTATTTATCTACATATACAATTTCACTTGAAAACAAGCAATGATTTAGAAATGTATGAAACAGATGAAACATCTAAGAATAGATTAGAAGAAATATGTGATATTCGTCAACCTGTTATATTTGATTTTATGAATGATAATATTATTAATACTACTAATAAAAAATATTTATTGGATTCTTATAATTCTTTTGAATTAAAAATACGTAATGTAAACGATATAGATTATAACAATGAGGTTTATATACCTTTAGCTTTACATTCAGCAATAACTTTATTTAATGAAGATAAATCGTCTTCTTATTTTAGCGAAAAAAATATGGACTTTTTGAATGAAACTGGCGTTATAAAAAATATGCAATATAATGATGCTTTTTTAAGACCATATATGGTATCTAACTGTAATTATGATATAATAATGGGATCTGAAGGTACAGAAACACCATTTCGTTATGAAATAAATTATCGTAATTTTTTTATGGTTACACAAGGAAGTATACAAGTAAAATTATCACCTCCACAAAGTTATAAATATTTATACCCTATTAATGATTATGAGAATTTTGAATTTAGATCTCCTGTAAATCCTTGGAAAACACAAAAACAATATCTTTCAAATTTTCAAAAAATAAAATGTTTAGAATTTGTGTTGCTTCCAGGAAAAACATTGTTTATTCCAGCATATTGGTGGTATAGTATTAAGTTTAATAAAGATACAAGTATTTCTTGCTTTAAATATCGTACTTATATGAATAACATTGCAATAATTCCAGAAATTGGTATGTATGCTTTACAGATACAAAATGTTAAAAGAAATGTTGTGAAAAAAGTAAGTATCAATGAAATGAATAATAAAACATATGAAAATGATACATTGAAAATTGAAAACAAGAGAGAAAATGAAAATGAAAATGAAAATGATTCAGAAGAAACAAAAAAAGAAATTATAAATTTATAGTAAATAAAATATAAAATTCCAATAATATTTAAAGATTTCTTTAAATATTATATAAATGACATTATATAAAATTATTTTAAATGATCGGATATATTCTTCATGGAGTATTTATGAATTTGAAAAATTTCAAACCACATCATTAGAAATAAACCCTTTAGAAAGTAAACTATTTTCTAATGATGTTTTTATGATAGATAAACAAGGAACAGCATCTATAGTTCATTCAAGTATACGTGTTGGTGGAAGCATTCCAGGCATTTTAGTATTAAAAAGTAATAAAACATACGGTAGAGATAGTAAATCAAATAAAATGTTATATAAGTGTATTCCCGATGATAAAAGAATACTTCCATTTTTGATTCCATATGAATTTAAAAAAATAGGATTTTCAAAGGTTTTTCCTAATTTATATATTACTTTTGTTTATAACAGTTGGGATAATAAACATCCAATAGGAACTTTACACAATGTAATTGGTCAAGTAGATGTTTTAGATAATTATTATGAATATCAGTTATATTGTAAGAGTTTAAACGCGTCTATTCAAAAATTCACTAAAGATACTTCAAAAGCATTAAAAATTAATTCTCATAATGCTTTCATTGAAAACATTAGTACAAAATATGAAAGCATTGAGGATAGAACATGTAAAAAAGAATGGAAAATATTTACAATAGATCCTCCAAATAGTAATGATTTTGATGATGGGTTTAGCATTAAATCTATAGGCAATAATATAGAACAATTAAGCATTTATATATCTAATGTTACTGTTTGGATGGATGTATTAAATTTATGGGAATCCTTTTCACAGCGTATTTCTACCATTTATTTACCTGATAAAAAACGTCCAATGTTACCTACAATTTTATCAGATTGTCTTTGTAGTTTACAAGCAAATACTACAAGAATTGCATTTGTTATGGATATATTTATTGATTCAGTTACTTTTGAAATAAAAGAAATTAAATATAATAATTCTAAAATAAATGTTATAAAAAATTACATTTATGAAGAAGGAGAATTGATAAGTAATTCGGAATATGTTCACCTTATGAATGTTACGAAAGAATTATCAAAAAAATATAAATATATAAATAGTGTGCGTAATAGTCACGACATTGTATGTTATTTGATGACGTTTATGAATTATCATTGTGCGAAAAATATGATTCAATTTGAAAATGGCATTTTTCGTTCAACTATAATAAAATCAGAATTTGATGTACCATCTTTTGTTCCTGAAGATGTTGCTAAATTTATTAAAATATGGAAAAGTACTTGTGGTCAATATATTAATGGCAATGAATTAAATGGTGAATACCGTCACGATATATTAGAAATGGATGCTTATATTCATATAACTAGTCCAATAAGAAGGTTAGTAGATTTACTAAATATTATTAAATTTCAAAAAAATAATAATATCATTCATTTATCTAATGAATCAGAATTATTTTATGATAAATGGAGCAATCAATTGGAATATATAAATACTACTATGAGATCTATACGTAAAGTACAATGCGATTGTTCTTTATTACATTTATGTAGTAATAATACAGAGGTTATGGAAAAAGAATATGATGGATATGTATTTGACAAGATTACAAGAAATGATGAATTGTATCAATTTATAGTATATATTTCTGAATTAAAATTAACATCACGTGTTACACTGAGAGATAATTTAAATAATTTTGAAAAACATAAATTTAAATTATATTTATTTCAAGATGAAGATAGTTTAAAAAAGAAAATTAGATTACAGTTAATTGTTTAAAAAAATAAAATAAGTTTTTATATTTTATATTTACTATGAAATGAAATACTGATTAATTGTTTAGAAAAAACATTTTTAAAAACGCTCATATCTGGATCCAATATTTTTTTTACTATAATAATCTATAACCTCGTTTTTTTGATTACCATCATCAAGCCTTTCAAGAACAGCAATTAGCAATCCAAATGCTGGTCTATACTCATTTTTACTTATAAAACTATCAATATTTTTTATTGAGCCTAAAATATATATTTTATCATTTTCTTCTTTGGTTTTTTCCATTTGTAATTATACAAAAAATACTTTTATTATCTTTGTATATAATTATAAATAATCCGAAGTTCTATATAAAAAGGTGTAAATGATATTATTTTAAATTATTTATTTTAAATATTATTTTTCCTAAAAAATTGTTCATTTCTTTTGTGTATAATAATAGCGCATCATTTACCAAATCAATTATTTCCTCATTTTCTCTAGAAACATCAGAAGAAAAAGATGTAGAATTAAATGCTAAATTAGAAAACTGAATTGAATGTAAATAATTTTCTTCAAAAATATAGTCTTTTATTGGTTCTTTAAGTGGAATTAAAGTTAAATAATTATTTTTAGTTATTTTATTATTAAAAATATATTTTATATTTCCTCCAACATAACAATTTTCAATAATAATTGGGAATGTTTTATTTTTATTAATTACTATACTTTTTTCATAGTTACCAAAAAAAGAAGTTACATAAGTTTCATTTTCATTTATATTGCTTATGTAGACTTCATCTGAAATTTTAAAATCAAATAAATTATCAATACTTTTTATAATATCTTCTTGTATTATTTTATCTTTAATTGCATCAGAAAGTGTTAAATTATCAAAAATATTTAAGGATAATGCAAAGTTTATAATTTCATTCATTTGATTTACACAATTATAAGTAACTATTTCTTTCATTATATATATTATTAAAGAATATAAAAATATTTTAATAATATATGTATAATGGTAAAAATATGCAGTACTAGCTCTTATCCTTCTAACAATGAAGAAAAATACAAACAATATTTTGAAAAATATGCTTTTCCTTTGCATATTTTTCAAAAATATGCTATTGAAGCGATTGTAGAAGGTCATCATGTATTAGTAACTGCACCTACTGGTAGTGGAAAAACAATGCCTGGTGAATTTGCATTAGATTATTTTGTAAAAAAAGGAAAAAAAGTAATATATACTACTCCTGTAAAAGCGTTATCTAATCAAAAGTTTTATGATTTTACTAATAAATATCCTGACATTTCTTTTGGTGTTCTTACAGGTGACATTAAATGTAATCCAGATGCAGATGTATTAATTATGACTACAGAAATATTATTAAATAAATTATATCAAGTAAATAGTAATTCTAAAATTTCTTCATCTTCTATTTCATTTGAAATGGATATTGAGAATGAATTGGCGTGTGTAGTATTTGATGAAATACATTATATAGGAGATCAAAATAGAGGTACTGTTTGGGAACAAAGTATTCTAATGTTACCTAAACACGTACAAATGATTGGGCTTTCTGCTACATTAGATAATCCAGAAAAATTTGCATTGTGGTGTGAAAATAAAGGATATAATATTAATAAAAAAAATGAAAAAATAGTGTATTTGGCGAAAAAAATGATAAGAGCTGTTCCATTAACACATTATAGTTTTATAACAACAAATGCTGCTATTTTTAAACTGATTAAAGATAAATCAGAACAAGAATATATTAAAAGTATGATAAATAAACCTTTTATAATACAAAATGCAAAAGGTGAATTTAATGAAGAACATTATCATAAGATGAGTAAAATGTTGAAATTATTTGAGAACAAACAAGTATATGTAAAAAGACAACACGTTTTAAATCAAGTATCTAAGCATTTATTTGAAAATGATATGTTACCAGCATTATGTTTTGTTTTTTCAAAGAAAAATCTAGAAATTTGTGCAAAAGAATTAACAACTAATTTATTAGAAGATGATTCTAAAGTTCCATATATTATTGATAGAGAATGTGAACAAATTATTCGTAAATTGCCTAATTATCAAGAGTATTTACAACTACCTGAATATATACATATGGTATCACTTTTAAGAAAAGGAGTAGGAATTCATCATTCCAGTGTTACAGGTATTTTGAGAGAAATGGTGGAAATATTATTTGCAAAGGGATATATTAAAATATTATTTGCTACAGAAACAATGAGCATTGGAATTAATATGCCGGTAAAAACAACAATATTTACAGATGTAAATAAATTTGATGGAGATAATGTAAGAATTCTTCAATCTCACGAATATACTCAAGCCGCAGGTAGAGCAGGAAGATTAGGTTTAGATAAAGTAGGTCATGTAATACATTTAAATAATTTATTTAGAAATGTTGATTCTATTAATTATCGTAATATGATGAAAGGTACTCCTCAATCATTAGTATCTAAATTTAAGATATCTTTTAATTTAATATTAAATTTAATTGATATTGGAGATAAAGAATTTATTGAATTTGCAAAACGAAGTATGATCCAAGGAGATATTGATAATGAATTGGGGGAAGTATATAAAAAATTACAATTAATTGAATCAGAATGTGAAAAAATGGAAGAACACGTTTTAGTAAATTTAAGAACACCTTTAAATATTATTCAAGAATATATTGAATTAATAAATTCAAAAAATACATTAGTTAATAAAAAGAAAAAGGAATGTGAAAGAAAAATAGAAGAAATAAAAATAAAATATATTTTTATTGAAAAAGAATCACAGGTAATAGATAGATATAATAATAAAAAAGATGAATGCAATCATGTTAAAGATAAATGCAATCGTTTAGAACAATATTTACAAAATAGTGTTCTAAATGTAATAGATTTTTTAATAAAAGACGGATTTGTAGAAAAAGTAGAGAATAATTTTAAATTAACGTTTAGTGGATCTATTGCAACTCATTTAAGAGAATTACATTGTTTAATATTTGCAAAATTAATAGAAGATAAAAAAATAGAATCAATGAGTGTAAAACAATTAGTTTCTATTTTTAGTTGTTTTACAAATATTAATGTATGTGACGAATATAAAAGCATTGTTCCTCGTTCCAATGATTTACAAGTGCAAACTGTGATTCAACAAGTTAAAAATATGTATAATGAATATTCAGAAAATGAAATAAAAAATAATATAAATACGGGAATAGAATATGATATTCATTTTGATTTAATTAATTATGTAGATAAATGGTGTGAGTGTGAAACTGTAGAAGATTGTAAGTTTTTAATTCAAACAATTGAAAAAGAAAAAGAAATATTATTAGGTGAATTTGTTAAGGCTTTATTAAAAATAAATAATATTTCTAATGAAATAGAAAAAATTGCAGAAAATCTTGGTGCAATATCTTTTTTAAAAACATTAAAGGAAATTCCATTAAAAACGCTAAAATATGTTGTAACGAATCAATCTTTATACATATAAAAAATAATAATATAATAAAATATTGGTATGATTTTATATAAATATAAAATTATATATTAATTTAATGATTGTAGGTAATAAATATGAAATTATACAAAAAATCGGTGAGGGATCTTTTAGTAAAATATATAAAGCAAAAAACAATAGAACAAAAGAATTAGTTGCAATTAAAATAGAAAATATAGAATCAGAAATAAAATTATTATTACACGAAGCAAAAATATACAAATACTTATCAGGGTGTAAAGGTATGCCAATAGTAAAATGGTTTGGTCTAGAAAATGATTATTATTATATGGTTATTACTTTACTTGGAGAATCTTTGGAAGAAAGAAGAAAAAAACAGATTTTTTCTCTCCAAGAAATAGTTTCCATAGGGAAAAAAATGATAGAAATTATTGAAAATATTCATAGTAAAGGATTATTACATAGAGATATAAAACCAGATAATTTTTTGTTTGGACAAGAAGATAAATTAAATGAATTATTTTTGATTGATTTTGGATTTTGTAAATATTATTTAACATATGGAAATCATATAGAAGAGAGAAAAACAAAACATATAATTGGAACGCCGAATTATTGTAGTATAAATTCTCATTTTTTAATAGAACCTTCAAGAAGAGATGATCTTGAATCTATAGGATATATTTTACTTTATTTATTCAATGGATATTTAGAATGGAGTAAATACGATTATTTGATATATAATAAATATATTTATGAATTAAAAAGAGATCAAATTTTTCCTTTATTTTTAAAAGATTATTTTGAATATATACGTAGTTTAAAATTTGAAGAAGATCCTGATTATATTTTACTTAATAATTTATTAATTGAATAATATTATTTTTTGAAAAAGAATTTAAAGATTAATCAATTAATAAAATTATATTACAATGTCAACCTATAGTGAAGTTGTAACAAATAACACCGTGTTAAGTTCTGTAGCTTCTGTTATTGGAAGAGTAAAGTGGTTTAATAATAAAGTTGGATATGGATTTATTACTATTACAGATGGTGTTTATTCTGGACAAGATATTTTTGTTCATCATAGTGCTATTAAAGTTGAAAATCAACAATATAGATATTTAGTTCAAGGAGAATACGTTGAATTTAATTTAGTAAAGTCAACTGAAGGTAAATATGAGTATCAAGCACAAGATGTTAATGGAATTAAGTCTGGAAAATTGATGTGTGAAACAAGACACGAGTTTAAACAAGAAAGAAGTAAATATCGTTCTAATGAGAATGTTGATTTAAACACAACCTCAAATGTTCAAATAGATACTTCTTTAGAGGTGAATCTACCAAGACAACTTCAAAACGTTCCAAAAACACCACGAGCACGAAATAATGTTCCTAAAGATTCAGTAAAAGGTGAATGGACTGAAGTTTCCAAAACTACTCGTAAACCTAGTAATAAAAAACCAGTTTCAAAAGTAGTTAATAAGTAAATAATAATTATAAAAATATAATTTAAGGAGAATTTTAAAATATAAATATATTTGAAAACTAATATATTTATATAATATATAAATAATGGCTCCAACGATTCCTACTACAAATGCTACCACTACAAATCCTCCTACTACTGCTTCTAGTATGCCTAATACACCTGCTTCTATTATGGCTATGATGAAACAACCTGCTACGCCTTCAAAAGGTGGAAGAGGTGGAAGAGGAAAAAAACGAGGTGGTGAAAATACAATAGCACAAAATCCTACAATGATGGGACCAAATACTAATATGACAATGGATAATACACCTCCTACAATGACAGATTTTAATATGATGGGTGGAAAAAGAAGAAGAATCAGAAAAACAAGAAGAGGAAAAAAAAGTAGAAAATCAAAAACTGTAAAAAGACGCAGAACTTATCGTCGTTAAATAACTAAATATAATAATTAAATTATATGTATATGAATATATATAATTGGTCAGAAAAAAAAATAAAAGAATTAGAATTTGAAAATAATAAATTTCAATTTGTAGAAAATGATAAAGATGAGAAATCTAACAATATTATTTTTATATATACACCTCCCAAAGTAGGATCTACTACTTTAGTATCTTCATTGAGATTATCAGTTTTGAATTATTTTAATATTTTTCACATACATAATGAAAAGACATTGAAAGCATTAAAAAATATAAAAAATGTATCTGTAAATGAAATTATAAGATATAATAATTATATAGGAAAAAATGTATATGTAATTGATGTTTATAGAAATCCAATTGAGAGAAAAATATCAGATTTTTTTGAGAATTTATCATCTATTCATTTTAATAATACAGAAGAAAATATCAATAATTATAATATATATAAATTGATAAATAGATTTAATAAATTATTTCCACATATAGGCAATGAAGATTATTTTAAAGAAATATATGATATACCAATTGCAGATAAATTTGATTTTGAAAATAATTATTTATTAGAAAATATTAATGGAATAAAGTATATAAAATTAAGATTAAATGACTCTAAAAAATGGTCATATATTTTATCAAGCATTTTAAAAAAAGATGTATATATAATAAATGATTATTCAACTGAAAATAAAACGATAGGATATTTGTATAAAAAATTCAAAGAAAAATACATACTTCCTTTAAATTATTATGAATTAATTAAAAATAGTCCAGAAATTAATTATTATTTAAATGAAAATGAAAAAATAGAATATTTGAATAATTGGAAAAACAAAACAAGTAGTGAAATTATAGAACCATATTCAGATTATGAATATAATTTTTATTTAAAATTATCTTTAGAAAATAGTTATAATACTCAAATTCAGAGAGAACATTATTTTGATTCAGGATGTATATGTTTTCAATGTTGTAAAAAAAGAAATGAAGAATTACAAAGAGTAAAAAAAGGTGAAAAAATGAATTCTAAAATTTTACATACTTCTACTTCGGTTGAACAATTGTTGTTTATACCAAGAAAATAAAGTAAAAAAGAGACAACCATTTATTGAAATCTACAAATGGATTTAAATGTAAACATTTTTACAGTAAACAATATATCTTTATATATTGTTTATTTAATTAATAGGAATAAAAAAAGTCTTTAACTAGTGTAACAGGGTAAAAAAAGAAAGTGTTTAAGTAGTGTAGTGTAGTAAAGCAATTTTAAAAACGAATATAAGAAAAAAAAATTGAAATGCTTTTACAAAAAAAAGATAAT
>Ga0209550_10000065_pt1 | contig 77743 bp, 64 predicted proteins | sample LauGreSuBDMM15SN_2_FD_187567 | JGI IMG/M metagenome (GOLD analysis project Ga0209550, IMG submission 187567) | Freshwater lake microbial communities from Lake Michigan, USA - Su13.BD.MM15.SN (SPAdes) (version 5) | ecosystem: Environmental > Aquatic > Freshwater > Lake | place: Lake Michigan... | reverse complement strand
TACTCGCTTTTATAAATTTCGGTAAATAGAAATTTGTCAACTTCATTTGTTAAGTTAACAACAGGAGGCAATTGAAATATATCGCCAATAAATAAAATTTGCTTGCCTCCAAACGGTTTATTAAAATCACCTCCATTAATCCTCAGCGAATAATCAATCCCTTGTAAAATATCGGCTCGTAACATTGAAACTTCATCAATAACAAAAGTATCTGTACCTTTTATTACCTTGTATTTTTCTGTATTGTGTTTGAACCTAAAAATTTCATCATCTTCTGGCATAAGTGGTTTGATGGGAAATCTAAAAAACGAATGAATGGTTTGGCCACCCACATTAATAGCGGCAATGCCTGTAAAGGCGAGCATTACGACCTTCTTTTTAGTTTTTTGGGCAAAATAATGTATAAAGGTAGATTTACCAGTTCCTGCCTTTCCTGTTATAAAAAAACAGTCGTTGCTTGACTCAATTTCATGAAACAATGCATTAACAATACCATTGTTTTCATATCCTTCTGGCAAATGTGATAGTTTGCTATATAAATTGGGTAATTCTGTTTCTTCAAATAAATTTAATTGTCCACCTAATGTGCTTTCTTCAGATTCAATTCTTAATAAGAAAAATATGTCATTGCTTAAATCTTTGAATGGATCATCGGCATCTAACTGATTGCCATAATGTGCTAAAGTTTTAAATATATAATAGCATTTTTTGATTACCTTTTGGTAGTCGTCTGGAAACTTTTCTAAATGAATATCCAAAGTTGCAGGGCGCATTTTTATACCTATAAAATCAAGGTAACAGAGCATTTTGCTCAATGTTTCGGATTGAGTATATTTCTCCCTACTCAGAAAAAATTCTGAAAAATTATGAGGGTATAATTCAGGATAGAAATCTTCAGTTTTACCGTAAAACAATTGCCTAGCATATTGTTCTCTAAACAAACCGCTTTCGCTATCTACAAGAGGAGATTTTTTGAAATTCTCCTTCCATAACAGCTCTATTTTTCTATTGGCAACCGACATTTATTATAACTATGGGTTCAAATTAACATTATTATTTATTAATAGCATTGAAAGAACAACAAAAACAACAATTGCAACCTAATCAATTATGCGTCAGAGCATGAATATAAACGCATATACAGCATAAGATGCTCAGGAAATCATAGGAAGGGTATGAATGAAAATTGAAAAGTTTTTAGCTCTTCATATTTAATTTAGCTTTTAGTTAAAAAGTTTTCAATGGCTAAGGCAAATTCTTTGGGCGCTTCGGCATGAACCCAATGACCTACATTAGTTATAACTTGAAGTTGATAATTTGGGAATAATTTTTTAAAATCTAATTCGTCTAAAGCTGAAATATACCTACTATTTCCTCCTTTAATAACAAGTGTTGGGCCTAAAAATGGCCATTCACTTTCAATGGGTTTAATTATTTCTTCATAATCTAAGTGAAGGGTTTTTAGGTTCATTTTCCAATTGTATTTCCCATCCTCCAGCCGTTCCAAATTTTTTAATAAGAACTGTCTGGTTCCAAAGTCTGCTAAAAATGGAAGCATCACATCTTCTGCTTGTTTTCTGTTTTCAATTTTATTTAAATCTACCGCAAAAATAGCCTCAAAAACATCTTCATGTCCACGTTGATATTGCCTTGGGGCTATATCAACTACTACCAATCTTTTAACCAAATTGGGGTATTGCAGTGTAAATTTCATGGCAACCTTCCCTCCCATTGAATGGCCAATCAAAGAAACATTTTTCAAGTTTTTAGTTTCAATAAATAATTTTAAATCGGCCACCATTAAATCTATAGAGTGCTCATCGGAGTGAGGCGATTTTCCATGGTTTCGCTGATCCAAGGAAAAAACATGATTGCTTGAACCAAACTGAGTTGCCAGGGTATGCCAATTATCTAATGAACCCATAAATCCGTGCAAAATTAGCAGAGGTTCACCAGACCCATATTCCTTAAAATTTAAAACCATTTAATAACAAAATTGATAAGGCAAAATAAGATTTTAAGCCTGATTCCAAGGTGAGAATTGTAAAATTTTTATATTTTTATAAAAAATTACGGAAAAATGTCGCAATTAATTACCTTAGTACTAACAAAAATAAATCCAATGAAAAAAAACTACTTTAAATTATTATTATTAATTCTGCTATTTATTGCGGGGCAAACACTCTATGCTCAATCCTACACTTATTTAAATATCCCTACAGCAGCAAATGGTACATCAGGAGCCGGTAGAGGTCCGATTACCAATTTAAATGCACATAGAAGTTGTGCTATCTATAGTGCTGCCGAATTCAATGGTTTGGTAAATCCAGGTGATTCAATTTTCAAACTAGGATTTTCTATCAATAATGTGAATACCGCTACTGTAGGGGTTCCTGGGAATATTAAATTTTATATTGCCAACACTTCTGATGCAACCTATCTTAAAAGTACTACTTGGACAAGCATTTTAACAGCTCCTACCTTAATGGATACTTGTTATGATGGTCCCATGACCATACCAGCTGCCACTGGAAATTTCTTCATTTCATTAACTAAACCCTTTGTTTATGGTGGAGGCGGTGTTTATGTTGCCTATGAATGGACAACTAGTTCACCAATAACGCCAACGATGATATACAACTGCAATACTGGCATTACAAACGGACAGCGGAATATTCAAGGTGCAAGTTTGGCAACTTTAGCAACACTAACAGGCGCAAGTAGTTTTAGAGCTCAATTAGTAGTTGGTTTAAAAACACCAACCAATGACGCGCAAATTATTGAAACCTATTCTTTAGGTAAACTTCCAATTCCATTTGCAGCTCCACATACCGTAAAAGCAAATGTTAGAAATGGAGGTAGTGATACCTTATTAAACAAATGGTTTTATTTAAGTGTTGGTCCGGTAAATTTATTCTCTGATTCAATTATGGTTGATTCAATTTTGCCAAATCAATCCAAAACTATCTCCTTCGTTTCATATACCTCAGCTATAACAGGTTTTGATACCGTAAAGGTATTTTGTGCCCCTGATAACAACAATGCCAATAACTTAAAAAAATACGGGCAGATAGTTAATTTAAATACATATAACTATGCAGATCCTTTAAAAGTTTCAAATGGTGGTGTTGGCTTTACAAGTGCTACAGGAGATTTTGTTGCCAAGTTCCCTTATGTAGGTTCAAACAGTATCAATCAAATTGGGGTTAATTTTAATACTGGTGGTACAAATTTAAAAGTAGGAATTTGGGATACTTCGGCTACTGGAACTCCCGGAACTTTGTTGTGGTCTTCTTCAACTTTTTTAACCTCTGCAGGTTTAAATACTATTCCAGTTAATCCGCCAATTCCAATTACAGGAACTTTCTTTGTTGGAGTTATCCAAACCGGCACTGTGAATGCAGCATTTTCTTTTCAATCTGAAGCACCAATAAGAGGCCAAACTTTCTTTTACACTTCACCAACTGGTTCAACTACTTGGAACGATTTTTTATCTACCAATTCTAACTTCAGGTTTATGATTGAGCCTCGCTTGCAAATGGCTAATGATATTGGTGCCACAGATATAGGAAATCCTTGTAGTTCTTTCCCACTTGGTCAGGGTAGTATTATTCCAAACGGAACCGTTTACAATTATGGCTCTAACACACAGTTTAGCACAGTGGTAAGAGCAAGAATTTATAATGCAAGTAATGTTGTGGTGTACAATGATAGCGCGGTAATACCTTTATTTTTGCCTGCCACAACCAACAATGTAACGTTTACAAACTCTTTTAACCCAACAATTGCCGGGGCTTATACCATAAAAATGTGGACAGAGTTAACTGGCGATGGCGACCGTAATAATGATACAGCCACTAAGGTAATTAATGTACAGGCTATTGTAACAGGAACAAGTGCAGGAAGCAGACTTCAATTAGATGGAGTTGATGATTATATAACTATTCCTAATTCTCCTACCACTAACCCATCTACTAACTTTACAATTGAAACCTGGGTGCGCCCTTCGAGTTTGATTTCTATTGGAAGTTTGTATTCTAAAGATTCAACCACGAGCGACACTTCATTTTCTATTACCTTAAGTGGCTTAACTCCTCAACTAACAGTTAAAACAACCAATTCGTATGTAAACTTATTAAGCACAGTTAATGCCAAACAGTTTTCATGGACACATATTGCCGCAACCTATGATGGTGCAAACTTGAGGCTATATGTTAATGGAGAATTGGGAATTGATACTATTATATCAGGTAGCGTAGTTTGCAAAAATGGTCCAACATATATTGGCAGAAGAGCAGGAGCAGCTATTCCTTTAAATGCTGGGATTGAAAATTTTGTTTTCTGGAATACTGCTAGAACACAAAATCAAATTCAATTGAATTTACATAAAAAGTTAGTTCCATTGAGCAATGCAAATGTTACCTGCTATTTGCAATATGATGAAGGTGCAAATTCGGTTCCTTTGGCTGATGCATCCGGTAATTGTAATGCAGCAACTATGAATAATATAGATCCTGCAGTTTCTTGGTTTATTAGTTCTTTGCCATTAGATACCTTACTAGGAACTAAGGTTACATTTACCAATAGTAATATGCAAAGCTTTACTGGAAAAAATCTAATTTTAGGCTTCAGCAATTTTAGTGGAACACATGAAGTAGTTGCCCATTACATAAGGGAAACACCAATTGGATTTTTACCAGATACCGTTATCAGCACTTCTCCTAAAACATCCCATAACCGTTATTGGATTTTATACAAATATGGAAATGCAACCTATGACAGCTGTTTAGCCTTGTTTCAGTTGCCTGCTGGTAATATTGGATCTTCAGCTATTGCCTCAAATTTTCATTTAGGGGTAAGAGATAATGGGGCATCTGGACTTTGGACTTTAGCCAGAAACCCAGCAGATTCAGTAAATATTAGTGCGCAAACCCTAAGATTTTGGCTACCTGCTTTCAATACATTTAGCAGACAATATGGAATTGCTAGCACAGGTATCAACAATCCATTGCCAGTAACCTATGCTTATTTCAAAGGAGATAAAACAACTACAGGGGTTCAGTTAAATTGGGCAACTGCAAGCGAATTAAATGCTTCACATTTTGTGGTTGAAAGAAGTTTTGATGGAATCAATTTTGAAGCAATTGCCAAAGTTAAAGCGAATGGAAATAGCAATAAAACCATACAGTATGCGTATTTAGATGAAAAGGCTTTTGGTTCAGGAAAATCAATTATTTATTACCGTTTGAACCAAATTGATATGGATGGCGCAAATGAAAATTCACCTGTAATCATTATCAATTTAGAAGATGATAAAGACGTTTTAGTGCAAACCATACAACCAAATCCATTCGCCAATGAATTAAGTTTAACTTATATTGCTAATAAAGAAGTAAGCTTAAAAATTGAGTTGATTAATTTAAATGGACAAACTTTGGTTAGCAAACAAATTAGAACTGAAGCAGGAGTTCAAAGAATTAATTTGGATGAAGCCATGAATATTCCTGGAGGTTTGTATTTCATGAAATTGGAATACAACGGCCATTCAGAAATTCATAAAATTGTGAAGTTGAAAAACTAAGATAAACTAACTATTTTCTAAAGAGCCGACCGTAAAAAGTCGGCTCTTTTTTTGTTTTTTGGATTTTAAAATTTGTTTTAATTCCGTTGCATGCAAAACAAAGCTTCAATTGCTTTGTATATTATTTAGATTTAGTACAAATAAATATAATTTATAGTTAAATTTGTACTTTCTTAATAACAATAATTCATGTCAGAATCGGAAATAGGCATTATAGATCAAGTAGTTAGCCAAGAATACAAGTATGGATTCTCTACTGATATAGAAATGGATACTGCCCCAATGGGCTTAAGCGAGGATACTGTTCGATTTATTTCTGCCAAAAAGAATGAACCAGAATGGATGTTAGAATGGCGTTTAAAAGCCTATAAAAAGTGGCTTACCATGGAAGAACCCAAATGGCAGAATTTTAATTATCCTACGGTTGATTACCAGAAGGTAATTTTTTATGCTGCACCAAAGCAAAAAATTACGCTTGATAGCCTTGATCAAGTTGATCCAGAATTGTTGAAAACATTCGAAAAATTGGGAATTAGTTTGCAAGAACAAAAGCGCCTTACTGGTGTTGCCGTTGATGCTGTTTTTGATTCTGTTTCAATAGCCACCACATTTAAAGAGCAATTAAAAGAAAAGGGAGTTATTTTTTGTGCTATTTCTGAGGCAGTTCATGAGCACCCTGAATTGGTAAAAAAATATTTGGGTTCGGTGGTGCCAGCAACCGATAATTATTTTGCAGCCTTAAATAGCGCTGTATTCTCTGATGGTTCATTTGTGTATATTCCAAAAGGAGTTCGTTGTCCAATGGAATTATCTACCTATTTCCGTATCAACGCAGAAAACACAGGCCAATTTGAGCGCACATTGATTATTGCCGACGATGAAAGTTATGTGAGCTACTTGGAAGGATGCACCGCTCCAATGCGTGATGAACATCAATTACATGCCGCGGTAGTAGAATTGGTAGCCATGGAAAAGGCTGAAATAAAATATTCAACGGTTCAAAACTGGTACCCTGGAGATAAAGAAGGAAAAGGCGGAATTTACAACTTTGTTACAAAAAGAGGAAGCTGTGAAGGTGCCCATTCAAAAATTAGCTGGACACAAGTTGAAACTGGTTCGGCCATTACTTGGAAATATCCTAGCTGTATTCTAAAAGGTGATTATAGTACAGGCGAGTTTTTCTCCGTAGCAGTAACCAATAATGCACAAGTTGCTGATACAGGCACAAAAATGATTCATATTGGTAAAAATACCAAAAGTAGAATTGTCTCAAAAGGCATATCTGCTGGCAAATCTCACAACAGTTATAGGGGCTTGGTAAAGATTAACAAAAAAGCTGAACACGCCCGTAATTATACCCAATGCGATAGCATGTTAATTGGAGATAGATCTGGCGCCCACACCTTTCCGTATATTGAAGTAAATAACAATACTGCAACTTTAGAACATGAAGCAAGTACCAGTAAAATTGGTGAAGACCAAATATTTTATTGTAATCAAAGAGGTATAGCCTTAGAAGAAGCAATTTCACTAATTGTAAATGGCTTTTGTAAAGAAGTTCTGAACCAACTACCAATGGAATTTGCAGTAGAAGCCCAAAAACTTCTGGCTGTATCACTGGAAGGATCTGTAGGATAAGCCGCGAGGCTCACAAACCCTAGCCTTCAGGCTAGGGACATTAGCCGTAAGGCACAAACCCCAGCCGTAAGGCTGACAAACCCTAGCCTTCAAGCTAGGGACTGAAAAAGACTATGTTAAAAATAGAAAACTTAAAAGCATCCATTGAAGAAAAATCAATCTTAAACGGTATCAACCTTGATATAAAGGCTGGTGAAGTTCACGCAATCATGGGCCCAAATGGGGCAGGAAAAAGTACTCTGTCATCGGTGTTGGCTGGAAGAGCTGATTATACAGTAACTGAAGGAAATGCTCAATTTATGGGTAAAGACTTATTAGCGCTCTCGCCCGAAGACAGAGCACGCGAAGGATTGTTTTTGGCCTTTCAATACCCTGTAGAAATACCAGGTGTTAGCAGTACAAACTTTTTAAAAACGGCCATCAATGAAAAGCGCAAATATTTGGGCTTAGATCCAATGGAGGCAACCGATTTTTTAAAGTTTATGAAACTTAAAATGGAAGAAATGGAGATGGATAAATCTCTTACTTCTCGTTCATTAAACGAAGGTTTCAGCGGTGGTGAAAAGAAAAGAAATGAAGTATTTCAAATGGCCATGCTCGAGCCTAAATTATGTATCATGGATGAAACAGATTCTGGTTTGGACATAGATGCGCTCAGATTGGTATCAGCAGGTGTAAACAAGCTAAGAACTCCCGAAAGAAGCTTTCTGGTAATTACACATTATCAGAGATTATTAGATTATATAGTACCCGATTTTGTGCATGTTTTGTACAAAGGAAGAATTGTAAAAAGCGGCGATGCATCTTTGGCCAAAGAACTTGAAGTTAAAGGCTACGATTGGATCAAACAGGAAGTGGAAGCAGCAGTTTAAAAAAGTTTAAACCGAAAAATAAAAAAATGAACCTACTTGATCAGATAAAAAGTGATTTTTCAAATTATGCAGCACAAGCTGAGCCTGGAGTATTCTTTGACAAACGTTCTGAGGCCTTTGCTGAATTAGAAAAATCAGGCTTACCAACGCTAAAAAGTGAAGAGTGGAAATACACCAATCTTCGCAAAATTGCTGAGGGTAATTTTACCAATACCTGCACCAGCAACCTTGACGCCAAAACACTTATTGAAACAGGTATTTTAAACAAAATTGAATCCAATAAATTAGTATTTGTTAACGGTTGTTTATTCCCTGAGCTTTCTGTATTTTTAGATGAGGAGCCAAGTGTCATTTTATCCAATATTGCACAAGCAAGAAAAAATCATACAAGCATTTTTGATGCTCATTTTGGAAAATATATCAAATTAGAAGGTGAAGGATTAAATGCAATGAACACTGCAATGGTGAGTGATGGCGCATTTGTTTTTATTCCACAAGGTAAAAAATTGAAGTACCCATTGATGATTACAAACATTGTTGATGCCAATTCTCATCCTGTATTGCAACAACCTAGAAACCTTATTATCATTGAGGCTTCAGCTTCTGCTACTGTTATTGAAAATTATATTGCCGTTGGTGCTAATTCATCATTTACCAATGTGGTAAATGAAATATTTGTAGATGAAAATGCCTCTTTAGAGCATTACAAAGTGCAGCGTGCAAAAGGTGAAACCTACCATAACAACTATACCCAAATCTTTCAAAACGGCAATACCAACATCAATCAAGTAACCTTAACATTAGATGGACAATGGGTGCGCAACAACCTTCATTTTTACATGAATGGACAAAATTGCAACAGCCTTTTGTATGGTTTGTATATAACTGATGGAAATCAATTTGTAGACAACCACAGCAGAGTGGATCATGCACAACCAAATGGATTTAGTGATGAAAAATACAAAGGAATTCTAAAAGACCAATCTACCGCCGTGTTTAATGGCAAAATCATGGTTCACCTCGACGCCCAGAAAACCAATGCTTACCAAAGGAACATGAATATCATTTTAAGCAATGATGCTACTGTTAATACAAAACCTCAATTAGAAATTTTTGCAGATGATGTAAAATGCACACATGGGGCTACCATAGGGCAGTTGGATGAAGAGCCAATGTTCTATTTAAGGAGTCGTGGTATATCCGAAAATGAGGCAAGGAAAATGCTGTTAAATGCATACGCAGATGATATAGCAGAAAAGATCAAGATACCAGAGTTGGTTCAAATATTAGAAGACGAAATAGAGAGGAAGTTGTAAAAATGTAGTTAGCTACTAGCCTTGGGCTATTGGCTAAATTTAATACTTAAAATAATATTGCTAAAGGCTAAAAGCCAATAGCTGTAAGCCAAAATGACATCAGTAGAACAAGATATACAAATAGTAAGAGCACAGTTTCCAATTTTACACCAAGAGGTAAATGGAAAACCTTTGGTATATTTTGACAATGCTGCCACTACCCAAAAGCCTTTAGCGGTTATTAATGCTTTGAACGAATATTACAGTTTGCATAATGCCAATATTCATAGAGGCGCACATACACTTGCAGATAGGTCTACCGGCTTTTTTGAAGACACCAGAAAATTGGTTCAAACCTTTATTAATGCTAGAGAGCCAGAAGAATGCATTTTTACAAAGGGAGTTACTGAAAGCATTAATTTGGTTGCTCAAACCTATGGAAAAAAATTCTTACATGCGGGGGATGAGGTAATCATAAGCTACATGGAACACCACAGTAATATTGTTCCTTGGCAGATGATTTGTGAGGAAAAAGGTGCCATACTTAAAGTTATTCCAATTCATCCAAATGGAGAGTTAAACCTAGAAGTTTATGAACAATTGTTATCGGTTCGAACCAAAATAGTTGCTTGTGTTTGGGCTAGCAATGCATTAGGAACCATCAATCCAATTGAGAAAATAATTGAATTGGCACATAGCAAAGGAGCAGTGGTTTTGATAGATGGCGCACAAGCTGGATCGCATATTGCTATTGATGTACAGGCATTAGATATAGATTTTTTAACGTTGAGTTCGCACAAACTTTATGGTCCTACAGGCGTTGGTGTTTTATATGGTAAACGCAATTTACTAGAATCTTTGCCACCCTACCAAGGCGGCGGCGAAATGATTAGAGAAGTAAGTTTTACGGGCACAACTTATAACGATATACCCTTTAAATTTGAAGCTGGAACACCAAATATTGGAGATGTGATTGCTTTTAAATATGCCATTGAATTTGTTTTGAAAAGAGGCCTTTCAAATATTGCAGCATACGAACAAATACTTTTGAATCATTTTGTTGATGGTATCAATAAAATTAAGGAAGTACATGGATTTGACTCAATTGAATTAATAGGTACAGCCCAAAACAAAGTGGCAGTTCAATCATTCAACATCAAAGGAAAACACCCATTTGATGTGGGTATGATGCTTGATGCAAGAGGAATTGCGGTGAGAACAGGACATCATTGTACACAACCTTTAATGACCTATTATGGTATTGAGGGTACAGTTAGGGCATCCTTTGCATTGTACAATACCACCCAAGAAATTGATGTTTTGTTGAGTTCAATCAATGCAATTATTAAGAGATAAATTTAAGAAAGTAAAAATGACTAGCTCTGAAATACAAGACGAAATAGTGGATGATTTTTCTTTATTTGAAGACGACATGGAGAGCAAATTGTTTTACCTGATGGATTTAGGTAAAAAATTGACAGCAATGCCATTAGAACATCAAAGTGATGAATACATTGTAAAGGGATGCCAAAGTAAGGTTTGGTTATTTCCTGTTTTTGAAGATGGAAAACTCTATTTTGAGGCAGACAGTAACACTGAAATTACAAAAGGTTTGGTAAGTCTATTGATAAAGGTTTGGGGAGGTAAAACTCCTGAAGAAATAATGGCTACCGAATTATACTTTATAGAAAAAATTGGCATGAGCCGAATGATTGGATCACAAAGAAGTAATGGCTTTAGTAGTATGATAAAGCAGATTAAAATGTATGCTTTTGCCTTATTAAACAAATAAAAAAGTGCAGCTAAATGAATTTAATTCAGAGCTGTTAAAACAATATGATAAGTATGGAAACAGCAGAAAATAAACCTATGAGAAACTTTGTTGAGGTTCAAAATGAAGCAATTGTGGTATTACAATCAATCTTTGACCCAGAGATTCCTGTGAATATATATGAGTTAGGATTGATTTATGAGGTAAATGTATCTCATGAATTGAACATCGAAATTATTATGTCGCTCACCTCCCCTTTTTGCCCGGCTGCACAGAGCATGCCTGCCGAAATTAAAGAAAAATTAAAAGCCATGGAGGGCGTGAAAGAAGTTGAAGTTAAGGTTACATTTGATCCACCATGGAGCCAAGATTTGATGAGTGAATCTGCTAAACTGCAACTTGGATTTTTATAATTTTAGCCTGCTACCTCAGCCTAATCTTTCTTCCAGATTTAATTTTTGTATTGGCTTTTATGCCGTTTAGTTTGGTTAACTTCTTTATACTAACACCATAACGCTTACCAATTTTGGTTAATGTATCATTTTTGCGAGCCTTCACATATTTAGGCAATTTGGTTTGTTTGGCTGCTTTAAGCTTAGCAGATTGAACATCATATAAATGTTTGAAGCACCCTTTGTCTATTTGAAAGGTGTCGTTCATTAGGGAGCCTGTGGGAAAGTGAATAATGGTTGCTGGATCAATTTTTTCTCCTTGAAACCTAACCTCAAAATGCAAATGCGGCCCAGTAGACCTTCCTGTGCTGCCGGCAAGACCAATGATGTTGCCACCTTTAACAGGTTGCCCAGGATAGGCTAATAATTGCGAGAAATGGGCATATAATGTCTCTAAACCATTATTGTGTCGGATCAAAACAACATAACCATAATCTGCACTTCGTTTGGCAATTCTAACCACGCCCTCAAAAGCTGCATAAACTGGGTCACCAACTTCCATTCTGATATCGGTTCCAAAGTGAAATTTTTGTCTACGTCCCCAATTTCTAAATCCAAAATTTGACGTTACATCCCCGATAGCAGGCGGGTGAAAACTACAATCTTCAAAATCTGCCAATACCAATTTAATGGTATCCTCCATGGCTTTTAAATCAACTTTATATGGATTGATAGTTATAGTATCCCAACTTTTATAAAAGGTATGTGCCGGGGCATAAGCAGTATCGAACATGAAATTTCTGGGACGAATAAAATCCCAATAATTTTCAGAGCTGCTAACTACTACACTATCGTATTCTGCTGCTTCCTCATCCTCTTCCTCTGGCTCCTCAAAAACTTCGGTAGAATCAGGACTTACGATGGTTTGTGCAAATACATTGTTATTGAATAAGAGCCCAACAAAAAGAAATATATAAATAATAAACTTTGATCTCATGCTTAAATTTTATGGAATTCTTAAGACCTCCATAGCCTGCAATTTATCATTAAGCAATTGAGTTTTTAGTGCATCTAGGTTCATAAATTTTTCTTCGCTACGCAGCTTATCAACAAATTCAACACTTATGCTTTGATTATAAATCATTTCACTAAAATCAAATATGTTAACTTCTATGGTTCTACCTTTACCTGCTACAGTTGGATTATTGCCAATATTGAGCATTCCTCCCCTAGTTATTGATCCAACTTTAACCCAAACTGCATAAACCCCATCGGCAGGAATTAATTTTAGCGGTGAGCTAACAAAAATATTTGCAGTGGGATAACCAATGGTTCTGCCTAGCTCTTGCCCATGAATAACAGTTCCAGTTAATACAAAAGGATGACCTAAAAACCTTGCTGCTTTAGCAACATCGCCATTTCTCAACGACTCTCTAATTCTAGTAGAGCTTACAGATACTTGGTCAATGTCTTGTTTCGAAATTTCTTTTATTTCAAAACCGTAAGTAGGTCCAATTTCTTTTAAATGCGTAAAACTTCCTTCTCTATTTTTACCAAATCTATGGTTATACCCTATCACTAAATATTTAGTGCCTATTACTTTCAGGAGAATATCTCTTATAAATTCGAGAGAACTCAATCTAGAAAATGCCGCAGTAAATGGTAAAATAAGTAGGTGATCAATTCCTTGCTTGCTCAATAACTCTATTTTTTCATCCAAGCTATTGAGTAATTCTAAGCCATGATCGTCTGGAAATAACACGGTTCTGGGGTGAGGATCATAGGTAATCACAACAGTTTCACCATTTTTTTCTTTGGCAATTTCTCTGAGTTGCTGCAGAATTGCTTGGTGCGCAACATGAACCCCATCAAAGGTACCTTGCGTAACTATTGCGTTTTGTATTGTGGGAAATCCTTCTAAACTTCGATGTACCTGCATGCTTGCGCGAAAATAGGGAATTGCACCAAATTTTTATTCGGCTTCTTCAATTGTGGAAATAAAAAAGTCCGCCTCAAATACCAAGTTGTGCTTGCCAAAGAGACGGACCTTCACCTATGAAAACTCAAGTTACCCTACTCGAATTATTTTATTACCACCTTGGTGGTATTTTGCTTCACTTCAGCTTTGGGGATGGAAACATTTAAAATTCCATCTTCAAACTGAGCATCAATTTTTGTTGAATCAACATTCTCAGGAAGCGTAAAACTTCTAGAAAACTTACCATAAAAATTCTCTACCATGTGGTATTTATCTTCCTTATTTTCATTTTTCAATTTACGCTCACCACTAATGGTCATTACATTTTTTGCTAAATCAATATTGATTTCTTCTTTCTTTATACCTGGTAAGGCAACATGAACCAAAAATTGAGTTTCCTTTTCAATTACATCTACCCTAGGGGTGAAGAATACATTGCGTTCAAACTTGGCCATTCCTTCATTAAAAATTGAATCGAATAAGCTGTTGATTTCTGTTGGCATCATTCTTTCTCTGAAGAATTCTTTTGCTGGATTGAATTTAATTAGTGTCATAATATGTTTTCCTTGTTTTTTTATTTGGATGAACTGTTTACATCAAGTCCCATTCCAAGTAAAAATAGAAGCCATAAAGTCACATATGTTTAGATTTTAGGCTAAATTACATCACAATAAGCGACAAATTGTCGCTTATTTCGCATTTTATTGCTAAGATTATCATTTCTCAATATAGATATTGAGTTCTTCAATTATCTTATCAGATATCCGTTTACAAATTTCGCGAGTAATATCTTCCTTTGACCTAATATCTCTTTTCACCTGATTAAATTGGTCTCTGAATTCTGCGGGTTTTGGTGGCATGGTATTTCCAATGGGGAGCTCGGGATAAAGCGTATTCAGGTTACCAACATATGAACAGGAATGAAACTCATCACTCAGTTCATCTTTTATGCTCTCGCTCGAAACAATTTGTCCCGTTTGGGTAGAAACCAATTGGTAAGCCACTGTCATAACTAATTTTCTTTTTTGGTGTTCATCCAAATAACTTACCTTTTTAAAACGGGTAATAGTTTGAGGAATACCGGTAGGATTTTTAGAGGGCGTTGTTTCGGTTACTGCATTGTATGCAATAACAGAATCAAGTAATAATCCTTCATCTTCGTATACCAATTCGGTCATTGCAGTGAGCAACACGTAATTAATACCAATCAATTTTCCAACCTTAGCGGCACTTTCAGCATCAACGATATCTTTCAAACCAAATGCTTGTTCGCGCAAGGCACTTTCCATACCACCTCTATCTGTTACTTTTAAGAATGGACTTTTGTTTTGTTGCAGTGATGAAACTAACAACTGGTATAACCTCACATCAAAACCTTGAAACTTTGTTTGATTTTGAACAGGCATTACACCAATATCTACAGTGGCTTTCAAAATAACTTCTTGCCTTAAAGTAGCAGCATTTTTATAGGAAGGATCTAAATCTATTACCTTATTGAAATCTCTGTAGGCCTCTCTGTAATTTGCCTCATTTTTCATTTTAATACCATGTTGAAACAAAGGCTCAATGATACTTTTCAATCGCAAAGCTGTAGCCTTATTATAACTCGAATCAATGAGTGAAATTTCGGTAAACATTTTTTCTGCCTCGGCATACTTATTATTGCGCATGTATTTTATCCCTTCATCGAATTTCTTGCTGATGTATTCATTTTTGATATCCTCATAAATAGGATCATACATACTAGGCCATTCAAGCAACACTCCAACAGCCTTGCACCTATTAAAATACTTTTTGCAATAGAGGTATTGTTTAACTGATAAATCTGCCTCATTGGCCACCACATACTTGCTAAACATCATAAATTTACCTTGCAAAACCTGGTTACCAGATTTAGACAAAGCTTGCTGGGCTTCTAAATTATTGGGCTGAACCAAAAGTACATTGTAATAGAAATTAGCCGCGCCATCCATGTTACCAATTTCAAATTGCTCATTTCCTTGTTTCATAAATTTCTTGCTAGGATCGCAAGAAACCAATAGACATATCAAACTTATTAACCCAAAAAAATGCTTCATATTACATCTTTTCTGGCACATGAATGCCTAATAAACCAAAGGCAGATTGAATAATACCAGCGGTCATTTTACATATATTAAGTCTTAAGTTTTTCTGATCCAAATTTTGCTCTTTTAAAATGGTATGGTCGTGGTAAAACAAGCTATAATTTTTGGCTAATTCATAAACATAATTGCAAATTACCCCCGGACTCAAATCTTTACCAGCCTCTTGAATCACCACAGGGTATTGATAGAGCTTTAACAACAGTTCCTTTTCCACTTTGCTGAGGCTAATTGCCTCCAAATTAAAAACATTTGGAAATTCGCCTGCATTGCGCAAGATAGAACGTATTCTTGCGTATGTATATTGAATAAATGGACCCGTATTTCCTTGAAAATCTATACTATCCTCAGGATTAAACATCATTTTTTTCTTAGGGTCAACCTTCAATAAAAAATATTTAAGCGCACCCATGCCAATTGTTTGGTATAATGTTTTGAGATTTTCTTCACTTTCTCCCTCCATTTTGCCCAATGCTTTTGTAGTTTCCTCAGCAGTATTTTCCATCTCTGCAATTAACTCATCTGCGTCAACTACGGTACCTTCCCTACTTTTCATTTTTCCATGAGGTAGTTCTACCATGCCATAACTTAAATGATAAATACCATCAGCATATGGCTTATCAAGCTTGAGGGCAATTTGTTGTAAAACCTTAAAATGATATTCTTGCTCATTACCCACTACATAAATGGAACGATTGCATTGAAATTGCTCATATTTCATTTCAGCAGTTCCTAAATCTTGAGTAATATAAACAGAAGTTCCATCGCCTCTTAAAACTAATTTTTGATCCAAGCCTTCTTTGGTTAAATCAATCCAAACAGAGCCATTGTCTTTGGTAAAGAATACCTTTTTATCTAATCCTTCCTGTACAATTTCTTTGCCCAACAAATAGGTATTTGATTCGTAATAGTATTGATCAAAATGTACGCCCATTTTCTGGTAGGTAACCTCAAAACCTGCATATACCCAAGCATTCATCATCTTCCATATACCAACCACTTCCGCGTCATTTGCCTCCCATTTCACCAACATTTCTTGGGCAGCAATTATGCTTGGTGCTTTTTTGGCCGCATCGTCTTCACTCATTCCGCCATGTTTCAACTGCTCTATTTCCTTTTTGTATTGTTGGTCGAATATTACATAGTACTTTCCTACTAAATGATCTCCTTTTAACTTGGTACTTTCTGGTGTTTCTCCATTGCCAAATTTTATCCAGGCATACATACTTTTACAGATATGAATTCCCCTGTCATTAACCAAATTACAAGTATAAACCAAATGGCCATTTGCCTTTAAAATTTCAGAAACCGAATATCCTAAGAGGTTGTTGCGCACATGTCCTAAATGCAGAGGTTTATTAGTATTGGGCGAGGAATATTCAACTAAAATTGGCTCCTTACTTTTTGGCTGTGCAAAACCAAAGTTAGCTGTATTGGCTTCATGCTGAATAAAATTTAACCAAAATGATTGTTTAATACTTAGGTTCAAAAAGCCTTTTACCACTTCAAATTTTTCTAATTCTGGAAGATTGGTTAGCAAATAAGTTCCAATTTCATTTGCGGTTTGTTCTGGACCTTTGCGAGATTGTTTTAAATACGGGAAAGTGACAAAAGTAAATTCACCTTCAAAATCAGCTGTGGTAGCTTCAATAACAATCTTTCCACCTGAAGTTTCTATTTGATATAAAGCATGCAGTGCACTGGCTATTTTTTCTTTAATTATGTCTTGTATCATTCTTTTATTAGTTGGTTCAAATATAAAGGTTGATTACTTTAAAATGTGGGAATATGGGCAATAACATTAAAAAAAAGCGACATTCAATTAAAAATGCCGCCTTATCCTAAAAACTCATGAAACTTGATTGTTAAATGCTAGACACGCATTAATTTTTCTGCTGCTTTTTCAAGTGTTTCATTGTCTTTAGCAAAACAGAATCTAAGTACGTTGTTGTCAATTTTTTTGTGATAAAAAACTGAGGTTGGAATACTAGCAACTTTATGTTCTTTGGTTAAACGCACGGCAAAGTCAATGTCGCGTTCTTGCGTAATTTTAGCATAGTTGAGCATTTGAAAATATGAACCTTTGCACGGCAAAAGCTTAAAGTTTGACCCCTTAATGAGCTTTTGAAAATAATTCCTTTTGTTTTCATAAAATTGGTTTAATTGTAAATAAGCATCAGCATCTTCTAAGTATTCGGCTAATGCATATTGAATGGGTGTATTGGCACTAAATGCCATAAATTGATGTACTTTTCTTAATTCTTTAGTGAGGTTTTCTGGGGCCAAAACATAGCCCATTTTCCAACCGGTGGTGTGATAGGTTTTACCAAAGGATGAAATAATCACGCTTCGCTCGGCCAATTTTGGAAACCTAGCTACACTTTGGTGTTGTTGGTGGTCGAAAATAATATGTTCATAAACCTCATCACTCAATACAACCACATCTGTGTTATCCAAAATTTTGGTTAATTGAACCATATCTTGATCGGTGAGAATAGAACCTGTTGGATTGTGAGGGGTATTGATCATGATCATCCTTGTTTTGAAATTAATGAGCTTTTTCACCTCATTCCAATCTATTGAATAATCTGGATATTTCATTTCATAAAATACTGCACGACCACCATTTAATTCAATAGCGGGGAGATAGCTATCATAGCATGGCTCTATCACTAACACTTCATCTCCTTCGCGCACAACAGCGCTCACTGCAGCATATATTCCGTGTGTTCCACCTGGAACAATTGTAATTTCAGTGTTTGGGTTGTATATGGCACCATATAATTTTTCTGTTTTTGCCGCTATTTTCTCACGCAATTGAATAAGGCCAGGCATTGGCGCATATTGATTCATGCCTTTCTCCATGTAATAACTTACCAAACTAACCAACTTGGCGGAGCAATTAAAATCTGGGAATCCTTGGGCTAAATTGATGGCTTTTTGCTCGTTGGCCAAAGCCGACATTACAGAAAATATGGTTGTTCCAACATGGGGTAATTTACTCTTTACTGATCCAGAAAAATTCATTTGTGCCTTAGGGGTTATAATTCCAAAAATAATAAAATCCACTTGTATTCACAAATTGATTTCATAAGCATTTGAATATGTGTTTTTTAAAAGAAAATTTCTTTTGTCTTTTGGGATACTTTTTACAAATACCAACTATTTAAAGCAGTCTATTGTTTTATAAACATGTTTTTTATAATCTCGTATCAATAAATTATTAATTGATATGTATTTAATTGCCGACAGTGGATCAACCAAAACAGATTGGTGCTTGACAGATAAAAGTGGAAAATTTAGTATGATTTTTCACACCATAGGTTTCAACCCTTATTTCATAGATACAGAAGCTATATTTTATTCCTTATCAGAAAATTTATTAAAGGATCTTGATGCAAATGAAGTGACAGAAGTATACTTCTATGGTGCAGGTTGCAGCACTCCAGAAAAGAAAGACATTGTAAGAAAAGCGCTTAATAGAAGTTTTCCTGGTGCTTCACATATTTTTGTTGGACATGATTTATTGGCAACTGCGAGAGCTTTATTAGGAAAAGAAAAAGGCTTTGCTGCAATATTAGGAACTGGTTGTAATACTTGCTTATATGATGGCAATGATGTTTCGATGAATATTGATTCTTTGGGCTATTTATTAGGGGATGAAGGAAGTGGAAGTTATATAGGAAAAAAAATAGTACGCGATTTTATGCGTGGCAGATTAGAAGCACCATTGCAAGCTAGGTTCAAGGAGCGCTTTCAAATAGCAGACAACGAACAAATATTTACCACACTTTATACCACTCAATTTCCAAATAGGTATTTGGCTAGCTTCTGTAAGTTTGCCGATGAATTTGTGGATCATCCTTATATAAGAAACAAAGTGAGAGATTCTTTTAGAGATTTCTTTAAAAACTTAGCGAGTAAATATCCTGATTACAAAGATTATAGGTTCAATTGTATTGGATCGGTGGGTTATGTATTTAAGGATATATTAGAAGAAGTTGCTTTGAGTTATGATATGCATATGGGAAAAGTGCTGAAATCACCTTTAGAGGATTTAGTTAAATTTCATATTGACAATCCATTAAAGGATAAATAATATTACTTACGGGTCAGAATTCTAAGTGGGGCAAAAGTGCTATCTTCTGTCCATTCTCCATTCTCACGTATGCCGTTTATAATGGCCTCTGCCCTCTCTTGGGTTTCAGGATATGCATTTAATTGAGGCTGTAAAAACAAAAAATACCTTGCCTGATTGATATTGGGAAAGTGGTATATTTTGCTTCGGTTCGACAAGTGTGGTAACAAATTAGCTTGTGCACAAACAGCCGAATCGGCAGGAATTTTAGTGATCCCTTCTTTTATTTTTTGAAATCCATCTGGAGCTTGGTAATGAGCTTTAGTGAATATATTTTCTTTGTAAGGATGATAGTACTCACTATAGCGTGATTGCATTTTAACAAAGCAAATTGAAAATGTGGAGATGAATAGAATTACTATTATGCTAATTTGCTTTTTCCAAGAATTTACATCCTTCAGCCAAAAGAGTATTGCCAAGCTAACAATTGGTGCTATTTCAATTTGATAGTGGTAACTCAAACCCCAAAAAGCCAATTCTTTGTTCCACAATTTCTGTATCAAAATAGGCAATACCATCCACAAAAATGCAGGTTTTCTTATAAGTGCAATTCCTCCCGAAACAAGCAAAACAAAAAGAAATTCCTGCTTAACTCGGCTTTCAATGTCGCCCTCAATATGACTCTCATAAAACAATTGCAACATTTTAATAGGGTGGGTAAAAATATACTTAAAAATTTCACTCAGGCTTGAACCTAGATGAGAATACCTACCAATTTGATCAAAATTACCGCTACCATTCAAACTTGGAATAATTACTAATATTGCGAGCAGGAAATAGCTTAAGGCTATTAGAGAAAATAAAAGGGGTATTAGCAAGGATTTCCAAGAAAAGTTTGGCCTACTCAACCAAAGTGTAAATGCTGTAAAAATCAATAGAATTGCCAAATTTTCCTTTGAAATTAGAATTGCAAAAAAACATAAAATGGTTAAGCCAATTTTCTCTTTTTGATAAAAATAAAATAGCCAAGGTAAAAAACACGCACCTATAACATTGTCGTGATAGTCAAATGCGATAGCCGAATAAATTGCAAAACTTGTATAGAACTGAAGTAAGACAAATACCATTGCCCACTCATTCATTTTAAAATATTTAGCTAATTTAAGAATCCCAATACCCGCAAAAATTAGCATCAAATTCTGAAAAATTAGCAAAGTATATGAACCAAATATCCAATATAAAGGAGATAAAAGCGGCACCCAAAAACTCAAATGGCAACCCAAATAGTTTGTTGGCAAATCATTTAACGATTGAGTAATTATGGCAGTTTTAAAATGCGCATATTGGTATAATGCCTGATTTGATAAACCATAATCTAAGCCTGCAGACCTAAAATAATAATGGTTTAATAAAGAAATTGAGCAAAAAACTAAGAAAAAAAAACAATGAACAATAGTAGGAAAAGAATCCTTCACAATTTTTTGTTTTGAACCTAAAAAGGATTCCATGATTATGCTCAACTATTTTAAACCAATCTCTTTTAATCTTTCTACGAGATAATCTCCAGCAGAGATTGGTTCATAATGAATTGGATTAGTTGAGTTGATACATTCTTGCAAACAATCTAAGCGCATTTCACTTCTAGGATGCAAGAAAAAAGGAATAGAATAACGCGGAAATGCCCATTTCTCTCTAGGAGGATTGACTACCCTATGAGTTGTACTTTTTAATACATTATTGGTTAATCTTTGAAGCATATCGCCAACATTAACCACGAGTTGATTGGGCAATGCCGTAATAGCAACCCACTCGTTATGTTTATTTAAAACTTGCAATCCTTCGGCACTCGCGCCCATTAACAAAGTAATTAAATTAATGTCTTCGTGCTCTGCGGCTCTTACTGCCGATTTAGGTTCACTGTTAATTGGCGGATAATGAATAGGTCTGAGTATGCTATTTCCATGATAAATTTTATCATCAAAATAGGTTTCAGGCAAGTTTAAAAACAAGGCAATTGCCCTGAGCATATATTTTCCGGTTTCTTCCAATTGCTTGTATGCTTTGAGGCCATTAGCATTAAAACCAGATAGTTCTTTAACAATAACATTTTCTGGATACTCATTTTTAATTGGATCATCACCAATTACTTCTTGCCCAAAATGCCAAAACTCTTTCAAATCACCTTCATTTCTGCCTTTGGCATGTTCTTTACCAAAGCTTGTGTAACCTCTTTGACCTGCTAAACCTGGAATTTCATAAACCTTTTTTGTTTCATCGGGCAAATTAAAGAACTCTTGGCACTGCCAATAAAGTTGTTGACTCACTTCATCCTCTAAAAGATGACCTTTAACAGCAACAAATCCAATTTCTTGGTATGCTTTACCTAGTGCTTGAACAAAATTATTTTTTTTAATTGGGTCGCCACTTAAAAAATCATTTAAATCAATAGATGGAATCATATATATTTTCTTGTTTTAGTAATATTAATTAGGGGAAGCATTTTGCTTTTTAAAAAGCTCAGAAAATTCATTGAATTCTTTTCTATAAAACAAACCTGTTCCAGAGGTTACAACATTTCGATTGTAGATGGCATTGAAACCACTTTTATTGAAAACCTTCACCTTGGTATTGCCATTCTTTTTCAAATTATAGGTAGCCGAAAGGTTTGTTTGAGTTTGGTCTATGGCATAACTGGTCTGAACCTCAAGTCTATTGTCCATAAACCTTTTTGAGGCCGATAACAAAACTGTTCTACTTTTTGTTGGATCAGAAGCATTTAACAAATCAACACTCACATCAAAATTTGGAATAGCCTTTCCTATTAAACCAGCAGCCTGCTTGCTCAACAAATCAGAAACAGTTTGGCTGCCAAAAGTACTTGCAGAGGAGTTATTGGTATTTGTTATAGGCACAAAACCACCAGAAATTAATAAGAATAACATTTGTTGATTCATCATTTCTGGTTCACGCCTAAAATTGGCCACAACAGCGTTTAATTCTGAAGCAGCCGCCCCAGTAACGGTGGTCGACAGATCTGGGAAATTTAAATCAAAAACAAATTCAGGCTTTTCAACGAGCCCTTTGATATTGATGATACAATCTACAGGAACCCTCACATTTGGATCTTCACTTGTGCCCATGCTTGCAACAATTGGGCTGATAGAAGTTTTTAAACTATATACTCCAACAATATTCATTCTTCCTGTTAAAGGGTCACCAGACCAAGTTATTTTACTACCTCGTCTTAAATCAAACTTCTTTGCAACAACATTCATGGCACTAAAACGGTATTCACCTTCTGTTAGTTCATATTCTCCAAACATTAAAAAATTACCATTTGGAAGGTATTCCATTCTCAAATTTCCATTTCCTTTTGCCTTTATCCTATCATCTGATTTGGCATCAAAAATAACCTGAATTTCAGCATATGGATTGGCTTTGATATTCATATAAACGCCTATGCCAAAATCGTTGCCTTTTCCTCTGGCTTTTACGGTAGCAAGGGTGTCTCTGCTCACAAAATGAATGTAAGACTCTCCTGTTTCTGTGCTGGCGCCAAATGGATTGATGGTAAGCTTTGTGTTTTTTTCCGACACTACATCCAAATACATTGCTGCATCATTACTGGTTCCTTTCATAGTAAACTGACCAGTTGCAAAAACATTTCCGTAGAAAAGGTCATTATCTTTTGCAACAGTTTTCATCATTTGAAATGATTTAAAATCATCTAAATGAATGTTGTACTTTAAATCACTAAAACCAACATGAGATATTTGCCCGCTCACTTTTGCAGTTTGGTTATTGGCATCATTTAAATCAAAAGGAACAATTTTTATGACATTATCATTGAAATTGATTTTGGCACTCTTGATGGTATAATTAGTTTGTAAATACTCTACTTTCAAACTCACATCTATCAATGATAATTGTCCATCAAGACTCAGTTTATCAATTGGCCCCTTTAACCTGGCGTTTAAATTTGCATCCCCATCGTTTAATTTTACATAGTCTTTAACAAATGCTTGAAAAGCCACAATTTTTGAATTACTAAAATCGATAGCAAGGTCTAAATATTTGGTAGCTATATCGTAGTTTCCAGAGCCTTTTAGGTTGGTTATTTTACCCTTTAAAGAACTGAAATCAATGAGTAAATCTTCTTCTTTTTCGCGGTAACCAATGCTCACATCAAAGTCGCCTAAAGTATCTTGATCGAGGCTGAGATTTTTAGCAGTAATTTTAGAGATAACAACATCTCTATTTCCCATATTCTTGTAGACAAAATAACCATCTGCGGTTCCTGCCAAATTAACACCGAGTTCCTTTACAAATTGATTGATGGTATTCAATTCCAAATTTTGAAGGTTAACGCTTAAGTTCTTATTTTTTCCTGAGTATTGATAATCTCCATCTACTAATAATTCTTGACCTCCATTGGTTAATTTTAATTGGTCAAATGAAACTTCCTTGTTATTTAGCTTAATGGTTTTACCAGGCAAAATATTCCATTTAGAAAATCCCGATTGAAACCAAGAAGTTTTGCCATTTATCCAAAAATCGTTTTCTTCAAACATAAGCTCTTGGTCAAATTCGCCATATACCACACTTAAGGTATCTCTAATTTGGTATTGCAATTTCCACAAATCTGTTTCCATGTTTGATTTCATTGCAAATTCTCCAATCAATAAAGTATCTAACCTACCAAAGCTTTTAAACCCCAACAATAATTCACCCTTGTTTTTGTTTTGTTCATTCATCTTAAAGGTGGTTTGAACCAAATCCCATCCATCATATCTTATATTTCCAATATATCCAGCTAACTCAAATGCCTCTTCATCACTATTTACTGAACCTTCTAGATTCATATTGGTGGCATTAAACCCTGGAAAAAATAATGGTGAAATTGAATTTGTAGTTAATATATTCAAATCTAATTCAAATTTTTGGGTAGTTTTCTTGGCCACTTTTGGATTAAAATAAGTGTCTCCTAAACTCAAACTCCAATACTTTATTTGGTCGTACAATGCTCCTATATCATAATCACCTTTAATATTGCCATGTATGAAATCGCCATTGATTGAAATTTTTTCACCATCCTCATTTTCCGATTCTAGCTTTAATTGATTGATTTTATAACTGTATCCAAATTTTTCATAATGAAAATCCTCTATATTTATATTACCATGACTATTACCTAAATCTTTCAAATAATAATCTGAAGAAAATCTTGTTCCCAATGAAATATTATTGTCATTCAAATTCAAAGGTTTTAAATTGGCATTTTCTAGGTTTCCATCAACAATAAAATGTGTATATTCTTCTGATAAATCAATCATTACATCTGAGAGCATTTCCAAATTTGTGTCTGCCACATTTAAGTGCATATCAATTTTTTTATGTGCAACATTTCCTTTTAAATCAATGTTACTATAGGTGTAATTTTGATAACCTATTGCATTAACCTTACCTTGGAATTTAGTATTAAGGGTGTTTAAATCAAATCCTCTTCCTTGTAAAAAAACTTCCATAGTTAAAATTCCTAAATCTTTGTTATTTAGAAAAGCACCTAACATAAAGTTATTCATGAGTAACTTACCAGAATATTCGCTCAACATGGTTTTTTCGTTTACCTTCATGTTTAAGTCGGTTTGGGCCGAACCAAAATCTGTTTCAATAATTCCATAGGTAACAAAGTCTTTATAAAACCCTGTGAATTGCCCCTTATATTTTAATTTCCCTAAATCTTCTAATTCTTGCGGCATCTCCATAGCTGCAATTATTTCTAATTCATTCCTGTTTGAAGTAAACTTATTTGCTTTAATATCCATAAAAGTTTCTTCAATATTGGGCAATCCAATCATTTTAACATCACCATCAAATTGAGTTTCGAAACCAATCTTCAGCAACATTTTTTTCATGGTTAAATTACTCAATGGCCCATTTATGGAACCACTCACCTCGGCTTGATATTTATATACTTCAAATTCTGGCACAAAAAAAGCAATATCTTTCATATCCAATTCCGACTTTTTCAATACAATTTTCATTGGAATGTTATCATTGAAATTGGCGTAATCTTTCCATGATGATGAAGTTAAACTGAAGTAATTCTTTAAATGACTATATGGTGTAACCATATCTAGATTTTTGAATTCAACCAACGACTTACAAATAGTAGCATTGGCCTTTAACCTTAAAATTTCGAATCCAGATTGCTCTTTGCAACTAAAATTCTTGATATCAAAAACCATTGAATCATCTATTAACTTAAAATGATTCGACCTAAAATTGGTTTCGTAAAAGTTCATTCGGTTGTAATCGAAACCCTTGGGAGAAAAAGCGCCCGTTGAATCAAATAAAAGAAACCTGGTATCCATACACTCCAAATTTTTAAATTCAAGAATAAATGGCGGTGCATTTGGGTCAGAAATGGTATCGTTGGGGTCAGAAAAAAGGTCAATCACATCAAAACTATAGGTGCTATCTCTATAGGTAGTAATTTTACATAGGCCTTCATCTAACAATACATCTCGCAAAATGAAATGGCTTGAATCTAATTTTAAACCAGAAATATTAAATTGTAATCTCCCAACAAAAAATGTTGTATCTTTTTTCTGATCCCCAAAATTAATATTCCTTAAACTGAAATAAGTCCAACCATCATAGTTGATTTCCCCAATAGAAATGCGGGTATGGTAGGTTTCATTTACATATTTTGTAAGCTTACCAATGGCATAATTTTGAACCGAATGGGTATTAAAAAGAAGGTACAAAAGCATCAGCAGACCAATAAAGCCAGCAGATAATACATAAGATATTTTGATAAACTTCTTTAGCAACGTAGTTTTGTGTCGAAAGATAACAAATATACTGGTGTCGGCAAAATTGCAAAAAGATATAATCATTCTAGCTATTGAATCATCCTGCGATGATACAGCAGCCGCTATAATTCGTAACGGCAAAATTCTTGCCAATAAGGTTGCATCGCAAAGTATTCATGAACTTTATGGAGGCGTTGTGCCAGAATTAGCAAGTAGAGCTCACCAACAAAATATTGTTCCTGTGGTAGAAATTGCATTGAAAGAAGCCAATATCATATTAAAAGATTTGTCGGCAATAGCCTTTACCAAAGGTCCCGGATTAATAGGCTCGCTTATGGTTGGCTGCAGTTTCGCAAAGTCATTGGCCTTATCGTTAAACATTCCTTTGATTGGAATTCACCACATGGAGGCGCATGTTTTGGCCCATTTTATTGATGATCCTAAACCTAGTTTTCCATTTTTATGCTTAACAGTTAGCGGGGGCCATACACAAATAGTAAAAATGAATGATTATTTTTCTTTCGAAATTCTAGGTAAAACCATTGACGATGCGGCTGGTGAAGCCTTTGATAAGGCAGCAAAAATACTCGGACTCCCCTATCCTGGAGGCCCATTGGTAGATCAATATGCTCAAAGTGGCAATCCAGATAAATTCAAATTTCCACAACCGCAAATTCCTGAATTAGGATTTAGTTTTAGCGGCCTAAAAACCTCATTTCTCTATTTTATTCAAAAGCAGGAAAAGGATAATCCCAATTTTATTGGAGAAAACCTAGCCGATTTATGTGCTTCTATTCAAAAAGCAATTATTCTTCATTTAATGAAAAAAATAATCAAAGCTTCGGTTCAAACCGAAATAAAAGAAATTGCATTGGCCGGCGGAGTTTCTGCGAATAGCGCGCTCCGAAAAACGATATTAGAGGAAGGCGCAAAAAACAATTGGCTTACCTACATCCCTGCTTTTGAATATTGTACAGACAATGCTGCGATGGTTGCTATGGCTGCACATTTTAAATATACATTAAATGAATTTGAGCCAATTACAACAGCTCCTTTTGCCAGGTAACCACAAAATATTTTAATTGACACGATTATATTTTTAAATTTAAGGTATAGTCATACATTTATAAAAAAATTATCCAATTGAAATACCTTATTTTAATGAGACATGCCAAAGCGCTCAAGGAGTCTGCCGATGGTTCTGATTTTAGTCGCGACTTAGATGAAAGAGGCAAGAAAGACGCCGTGGCTATGGCACTGGCACTTATTAAAATTAATTTTCAGCCAGAATTAATTGTTTCTAGCCCTGCCAAGAGAACGAAGAAAACAAGTAAAATAATGGCCAAGGAATTGCAGATGAATGAAAGCCAAATTGCATTCGACAGCAATATTTATGAGGCTGAAATCAATGACCTGATGCATGTGATTCATGAATTAGATGAAATAAATTCAACCATTATGTTGGTAGGACATAATCCATCTATAACCAGTATTATAGGATACTTAACCTCAACCTTTGCAGAACATGTTCCTACTTCTGGCATTGTTGTTGTAGGTTTTCAAGAAAATAATTGGAGGTTGGTTCAGGCAAGAACTGGAAGGGTTATTGCGTATTTAAACCCTAAAGGCTTACCAATAAATTAATTATCAATCCTATTAATCGTTCAGCATTCAGCAAAAATAGTCAATGAAGAAATTAAGCATTTTCCTTTTTCTACTTCTAACAGCCTTTCATATAGTTGCTCAGGAATTACCATTTAGTGGAACCAAAAATAAAAAAGTAGAATATTATTTTGGGGAAGCCTTAAAAACATTTCAATTACAAGATTATATGAAGGCATATAGCTGGCTTGATAAAGCAGTTGCGCTTGATCCAAACTTTATTGATGCCTACATGATGCAAGCCGAAATTAAAAAAGACAATGAAAAGTATGAGGATGCAATTGCCCTCTACACCAAAATTATTGGTATCAACCCAGAATTTCCTATGAGTTATTTTGGTAGAAGTAAGTGCTATTTTGCCTCCAAAAAATACGATGAAGCATTTAAGGATAGCGAAAAATTTATGGGCTTTCCAGATTACTATCAAAAGGCAGATCAAGCAATAGTGATAAAAACCAATTCAGATTTTTCACGAAAAGCCATACTTAGTCCTTTCCCTTTTAAACCTGTAAACCTAGGAAATATGGTTAATTCAATGGACAATGAATATTTTCCCGGAATTACAGCCGATGAACAAGTGTTAATCTTTACCCGTTTGGTTAATGGAAGAGATGAAGAATTTTACAGGAGCACAAAGGTGGATGGCAAATATACTTTTGCCGAAAACATGGGCTACCCAATTAATACGGAAAGAAATGAAGGTACAGTTTCCCTCTCTGCCGATGGTCAGTATATTTTTTATACAGCTTGTAACAGACCCGGTGCAAACGGAAGCTGCGATTTGTTCTTAAGTAAATTAGATGGCAATACTTGGTCTGAACCAATTAACCTTGGACCTCCTGTAAACAGTGCATCTTGGGAAAGTCAGCCTTGCCTTAGCTTTGATGGCAGAACACTATATTTTAGCAGCAACAGACCAGGTGGCTATGGCCAAAGTGATATTTGGTTTACCACTTTTAAAGGCGGTAGGTGGACCCCTCCTATTAATGCAGGTCCAGAAATTAACTCAGTGGGCGATGAGCAATCACCCTACATAGCAAAGGATGATCAAACTTTATATTTTAACAGTGATGGTCATCCAGGAATGGGAGGAGTTGATTTATTTTTTACCAGAAGAGCAACTGATGGAAGATGGCAAAAGCCAACAAATTTGGGCTACCCAATTAATAGCGATAAAGATGAAACCTGCCTGGTAATTGCCTCAAATGGCAAGGATGCTTTCATAGCCAAAGAAGGAGAAGATAGCAAAGGAGGATTAGATATTTATAGCTTTGAATTGTATGAAGCTGCCTGTCCGCAAAAAACTGGCTATGCCAAAGGAGTAGTTTTTGATGCAATAACAAAAAAGAAAATTAGTGCCAAAGTCGAATTAATTGAATTATCGAGCGGAAGAGTAATCATAGAATCTTATTCAAATAAAGTAAGTGGTGAATTTTTAGTATGCCTTCAAGGAAATAAAAACTATGCGCTTAATGTTGGCGCTGCTGGTTATTTATTCTATTCAGAAAATTTTAGTTTACAAAACCAAGATGCCACAGATCCTTTGGTTTTATCAGTGCCGTTACAACCAATAACTCCAGGTGCTAAGGTGGTTTTAAAGAATATTTTCTTTGATTCAGATAAATTCGATTTAAAGCCAGATTCAAAGGCAGAATTGAACAAATTAGTTCAGTTCTTGGCTAATAATCCTAAGGTAAAAATAGAAATTGGTGGACACACAGATAACACCGGTGACATTAACAAAAACTCCTTGTTATCAGCAAATAGATCGAAGGCTGTGAAGGATTATTTGGTGTCAACAGGTGTTCCAATTGCTAGGTTAAGTTCTAAGGGTTATGCCGATACCCAGCCAATTGCAGACAATAAAACATTGGAAGGACGGGCTCAAAACCGCCGTACTGAAATAAAAATCATGCCTTAGGGCACTAATTTTATATTCTTATAATAGGAATATCAAATGCTTGAGTTGTTTGATACTTCTTAACTTTTTATGCATATTGCAGAATTAAATATTGCAATTATGGACGCCCTAGTTTCTACTGATTTTAGTTTTGAAGGCCAAAAAAGTTTTTATCGTGGTAAAGTGCGCGATGTATATAATATCAATGATAAGTATTTGGTAATGGTGGCTTCTGACCGCATTTCTGCTTTTGATGTTATTTTACCTGATGCCATTCCTTATAAAGGTCAGGTTTTGAACCAAATTGCTGAGCACTTTTTAACCCTCACCAAAGACTTGGTTCCAAATTGGCATGTAGCTAGTCCTGATCCAAATGTTACCATTGGACATTATTGTGAGCCTTTTAAAGTAGAAATGGTTATTAGAGGCTACTTGGCAGGACATGCCTGGCGCGAATACAATAGTGGCAAAAGAATGATTTGTGGTGTTTCCATGCCAGATGGATTAAAAGAAAATGATCCATTTCCTGAACCCATTATTACGCCAACCATAAAGGCCAGTGAAGGTCATGATGAAGACGTTTCGCGAGAAGGTATATTTGAATTGGGATTGGTATCAGAAGCAGATTATTTGATTTTGGAAGACTATACCAAAAAATTGTTTTCATTTGGTTCGGCCTATGCAAAAAAACAAGGATTGATTTTAGTTGACACCAAATATGAGTTTGGAAAAAAGAATGGTACTATTTTATTGATGGATGAAATTCATACACCCGATTCGAGTAGGTACTTTTATGCAGATACCTATGATGCTATCCAAAGCCAAAACCAGCAGCAGAGACAGCTATCAAAAGAATTTGTAAGACAATGGCTTATTGAGAATAATTTTCAAGGTTTGGAAGGGCAATTGGTGCCTGTTTTCAATCATGATTTTATCTCCTTAATTACCAATAGATACATTGAATTATTTGAAAAAATAACAGGAAAATCTTTTCAAAAACAAGACTATAAAGAGGTATTGCAGAGGGTTAAACATAACACCATTCAGGCAATTAATCACTTAATTTAATGAGCAGAAAACCGTGAATGCGATTTGGTTTTCTTTGGCCGTAAATACCTCCTACTTTCTTGCCGATTTATTTATTAAATTAGGGAGTGGTAATCATAGCGCTGGCAGGTTAATTTACATTAGATCTGTTTTAACGGTTGCCTTGGCATCTCTGTGGTTAGTTTCTTCCGGGGATTTGAATAATCCGCCAAATTTTAACTCCATTGGATTATTATTATTTTGTAGTGTGTTATGTACCCTAGGATTATTTTATTATGTAAAGGCAATTCAAACATTGCATTTTGTAAATGTTGCTGTAATAGGAATTTGTGGGGCATTTATACATTATGGCTTAGGTATTGTTTTAAACCATGAACAAGTAAACAATTGGTTTTACATTTCAGCTTTTCTTTCTATCCTTGGCATTGTCATTCAATGGAGAAAAACAGTAAATCATAAAGGTTTATTTGATGCCTTGATTAGTGCAGTATGCTGGGGTTTTGGTTATGCCTTGCTGAGCATTCCATTGGCAAATACCAGTGCTATTTGGGGCACCTGGATTATGGAGTTTACCATTTTAATCCTATCAGCATTGTATTTAATTTTAAATGACCACACTTTTAGTTTACTCAGGCCGCCAGTTAAAGATCTTAAAATATTAGCTATTGCTATCTTTACCATATTAGGTTCAGTATTGGTAAATATAAGTTACCAAAAATTTTCATTGAATGTGCTTGGGTTTATGCAATTGGCATTTTTTCCTTATTCCTTGTTAGCAGGCTACTTCTTATTCAAAGAGAAATTAAACAAGTGGGAATGGATAGGGAATACGATGGTTATACTGGGTTTAGCAGTATATTTTTATACTTGTGTTTAGGTTGGGAAAAGCTGTTGGCTTTTAGCTGTTGGCTAAATCTAGAATTTGATTGTTTAAAATAATTTCTTTACCAGGTTCAGCTGTGATTGCAGTTTTTATCATGGCTTTGGCAACCTCAGAACCCTTTATAGCCTTATATAATTTTAATGGCCCAATAAAGAGCGGATTAAGCACACGCATAAAATATTGAGTAATAGTTTCGAGTGGCCTACTTTCATTTCTTGAACCTAGTAATAATGATGGTCTAAAAATGCTCAAGGAAGTGTATCCAATAGCGGCAATAGCTGCTTCAACTTCACCTTTTAATTTGCTATAAAATATCGAAGAATCAACACTTGCACCTAATGAACTTACTAATAAAAATTGGGATGCGCCATTTATCTTAGCTATTTCTGCGACCTTCAAGGGATAATCAAAATCAATTTTTTTGTATAAAATTGTATCGGGTGTTTTGGCTTTGGTTGAACCTAAACAACAAAATACATCATCAACAATCATTTCATTTTTGTATTGATCCAAGTCATCAAAATCGAGTAAAATTTGATGTAGTTTATCGTGTTTGATAACCAAGTCTCTACGAGCTAAAACTGTTACTTTGGAATAATGAGTGCTCTTCAACAATTCAAAAACTAGATTCCGCCCTATTAACCCTGTGGCGCCAATTACTAATGCTTTTTTCAATTAAATAGAATTAATAATCTTTGGTGTGGAACTCTTTTTTATCGAGCGGGTTGCTAATTGCAACTTCAATCATTTTATTAGCTAATACGTTTGCCGGTGTAGACTTATTCTTATGTAATAAATTACATCCTATCATGTTTACTAAATTACCAAGATTTTTATTAATTAGAAATAATCCACTCTTTAAGTTGGTAGATTTGCTAATTTTATTGACATTAAAAATATAAAGATTCTCAAACCCTAGTAATTTAATTTCAGCAACTAATTTTGCCCTAATTTTATACTTATCAGGGTTTGAAATGATACAAGCTTTGGAAGGGTTAATTAAAATAAAACTCTTCACCCCCTGATTCTTGGCCACTTTAGCAATGCTAAGCGGATATTCATAATCAAACATAGTTGCATCCTCTAAATCTTGCGTATTGATAAAATCAGTTCCCAATAAACAATAAACGTCATTTACCTCGTTAAATTCTTCAGAATAATTTTCCATGTAAGCAAAGTCAACGTTAACCTTTTTGAGGTGAATATTACTTAATCGCTTGTTTTCTCTACGACTTAACAAAATCACTTTTTTGTATCGGCGATTATTTAGCAAAGATTCCAACAAGGAATTGCCTATACGTCCAGAAACACCAACTATAAGACCTATTCGCATCCTACAAATAAAGCAATTTATTTTTATTTTTTCAAGTTAAAATCACAATAAAACCTAATTTCTTAAAATAATGAACCTAGGTTTCTTATTTTTTGAATATTTTTGATCCAATAAAATTTCAAATTATGATCAGCAACCATGAAGTAGATTACCGCATTTTTGGTAGTGAAATGCAATGTGTAGAGATTGAATTAGACCCGCAAGAAACCATCATGGCCGAGCCAGGTAGTTTTATGATGATGAATGATGGCATTCAAATGAACACTATTTTTGGAGATGGCAGTACCCAAGAAAACGGCATATTTGGCAAACTATTGTCGGCTGGCAAAAGGCTATTAACTGGTGAAAGCTTGTTTATGACTGCCTATACCAATATGGTTTCGGGTAAAAGAACAGTAACTTTTGCCGCACCTTACCCTGGGAAAATAATTCCATTGGATTTGAGCAGAATGGGTGGCAGGATTACTTGCCAGAAAGATGCTTTTTTATGCGCAGCAAAAGGCGTGAGTATCGGTATTGAATTTCAGAAAAAATTAGGCACCGGCCTATTTGGTGGCGAAGGTTTTATTATGGAAAAGCTAGAAGGTGACGGAATGGCTTTTTTACACGCAGGTGGACATGTGGAAGAACGTCAGTTGCAAGCAGGTGAGGTTTTAAAAATTGATACTGGTTGTATTGTTGCGTTTACCAAAGAGGTTAATTACGACATACAATTTGTAGGTGGCATTAAGAATACATTATTTGGTGGAGAAGGCGTATTTTTTGCAACCTTAACAGGACCTGGAAAAGTTTGGATTCAATCGTTGCCTATTTCTAGGCTAGCCGGAAGAATTATCTCCTACGGAGGATTCGGAAAAAGAAGAGAAGAAGGTGGCATACTAGGCGGATTAGGTAACATCCTTGATGGGGATGGAAATTAACCTATGAAAAGTTACAAAAAAATTGATGTCCATGCGCATATTTTGCCAGAAAATATGCCTAATTTAAAAGATAAATACGGCTATGGCAATGAGTTTATTTACTTAGACCATTTTCAACCTGGCAGGGCCAATATGATGAAAGCAGACGGCACTTTCTTTCGCGCCATTGATGAATTGTGCTGGAATCCGGAAAGCATTATTGAGCACATGGATAAACATGACGTTGAGTTAATGGCATTGAGCATTGTACCCGTTTTGTTTTATTATTGGGCTGAACCAAAACATACTTTGGAGTGGGCTCAATATTATAATAATCATGTTTCAAAAATTCAAGAAACCTACCCTACCCGATTTGTTGGTTTAGGAACGCTTCCCATGCAAGATATTAATTTGGCCTGCCAAGAGTTATCTAGGTGTAAGCACGAATTAAATTTGCCAGGCATAGAAATCGGTACCCATATTGAACACCGTAATTTGGATGATGAGTATTATTACCCATTTTATGAAACTGCCGAAAAATTAGGCATGTGCATTTTTGTTCATCCTTGGGATATGATGGGACAAGAAAGAATGCCTAAGTACTTTCTTCCTTGGTTAATTGGTATGCCTGCAGAAACATCTTTGGCTATTTGTAGCATGTTGTTTGGCGGAATATTTGACAAGTTCCCCAAATTAAGAGTATTGTTTGCCCATGGTGGTGGCTGCTTTCCGCAAACTATAGGTAGAATTTCTCATGCCTACCATGCTAGGCCAGATTTATGTAATGTGCATAAAGTGGATGAACCTAGGAATTATTCAGATAAATTTTATATTGATTCGTTGGTTCACGACGATGATACTTTTGCTTTTTTATTAAAAATGTTTGGGGCTGGTAAAATTGCTATGGGTTCTGATTTCCCTTTCCCACTTGGCGATTTGGAGCATGGTAAGTTTATAGAATTGATGAAAGACATTGATGAAGAAACCAAAATAAAGCTATTGAGAAATACCGCAAAAGAATGGCTCGGAATTTAGTTAACTAAATAGAATTGCCCATTTATCCGATTGATTAACGACCTTTACAAAAAAAAGTATGCTCAATTTTGAAGATTTAAATTTAAATAAACCATTGCTCAATGCACTTCAGGATTTAGCTTACATACATCCAACCCCTATCCAAGAAAAGTCGTTTTCGGTAATTATGTCGGGTAAAGATGTGGTTGGAATTGCCCAAACTGGTACCGGAAAAACCTTTGCATATTTGCTTCCTATTCTCAGACAGCATAAATATTCAGAGGATAAAAACCCAACCGTTCTCATCATTGTGCCTACAAGAGAACTTGTAAGTCAGGTTGTTGCCGAAATTGAAAAACTCACCATTTATATGAGCATTCGGGTTGCAGGTATTTATGGAGGCATCAACATAAACCCACAAAAAAAGACAGTTCTTGCTGGTTTAGATGTGTTGGTTTCAACGCCAGGTAGATTAGTTGATTTGGCCATGTTGGGTATACTTCGCTTGAAATCGGTTAAGCACTTTATCATTGATGAGGTAGATGAAATGATGGACTTAGGGTTTAGGGCACAATTGAATACCATTTTAGACCTGCTCCCATCTAAGGTTCAAAACATATTTTTCTCCGCCACCATGGGAGATGATGTGAAGGTATTGATAGAAACTTTTACCACCAATGCCCAAAAAATTGAGATAGCTGCCCATGGCACGCCCATCGATAAAATTAAGCAATTCGCCTATGATGGTCCAAATTATTATACCAAGGTAAGCTTGCTTGAGAACCTTTTAACCGACAAAAAAGAATTCAGTAAAGTGATGGTTTTTGTTGGAAACATTAAGTTGGCAGATAGGTTGTTTGCCCAACTTACAAAAGTATTTGGAGAGGAATTGTCACTCATTCATTCAGGCAAATCTCAAGTGGTGAGGTTTGCTACTTTAGAAAATTTCCACAAAGGTTTGAACCGAATTTTAATTGCAACGGATATAGCCGCGCGCGGTCTCGACATTTTGGAAGTATCACATGTAATCAATTTTGATACGCCTAAAGAGGCAGGCGACTATATACATAGAATTGGCAGAACTGGTAGAGCTGGTAAGGCAGGTACAGCAATTACTTTTTTCAATGAGGTTGAAAGTCCTTATTTAGAAAGCATTGAAGCCCTCATGAAATTGAGTGTTACTAGGAAAAGAATTCCAAAAGAAGTACCTATTTCTTCCATTTTTACGGAGGATGAATTGCCACAGGCTATTCAAAAAAGCCATAACAAAAACGCTAAGAAAAAGGATACGAGGCCTGTTGTTCACGAGAAGAAAGCCAAGAATAAAAAAGAAAATTTAGGCGGGCCAAGAAAACGAAACCCCAATAAAACAAAGCCCAGAAACAGAGCTGTTGAAAGAAATAGGGCTAGAAAAAAATAGTACATACCAAAAACTTTTTCATTCAACCGGGTTTGATAGTATTCAATAATTGAATAACTTGTTAAAAACTGGACCATTATTTGAATTAGGTTTGAACCAATAAATTAAATTATGACAAAGACTGTTGAACATATTGAATGCCTCATTGTAGGGTCAGGACCTGCTGGTTATACAGCTGCAATTTATGCCGCAAGGGCAGATTTAAAGCCCATCATGTATGCTGGCATACAACCAGGTGGCCAATTAACGATTACCACCGATGTAGAAAACTACCCAGGTTATCCAGAAGGAATCATGGGACCAGAAATGATGGAGTTATTTCGCAAGCAGGCTGAGCGTTTTGGAACCGATGTTCGTTATGGAATGATTACCAGTGTTGATTTTTCTGGAAAACCACCATTTAAACTTATAGCCGACGAATCACATGAAATTTTGGCCGACACTGTCATCATTGCCACAGGAGCTAGTGCCAAATGGTTAGGAATCCCGTCCGAACAAAAGTTAAATGGAATGGGAGTTAGTGCTTGCGCGGTATGCGATGGATTTTTCTTCAAAGGAAAAGATGTAGCTATTGTTGGCGCCGGAGACACAGCCTGCGAGGAGGCAAGTTACCTTGCAAAAATCTGTACTAAAGTTTACATGATTGTGCGAAGGGATGAATTTAGAGCTTCAAAAGCAATGGTTCACCGTGTATTAAATACCCCAAACATTGAGGTAATTTTTGATACAGAAACAGATGAAATCTTGGGCGAAAACAAAGTTATAGGTGCCCGTTTAAAGAATAGAAAAAATGGTGAATTAAGAACCATAGACATCAGTGGATTCTTTGTGGCAATTGGTCACCATCCTAATACAGATGTTTTTAAAGGATATTTGGATATGGATGAAACTGGCTACTTGCAAACTATTCCAGGTACAAGTAAAACAAATATTGAAGGTGTATTTGCCTGTGGTGATGCACAAGATAAAGTATACAGACAGGCTGTAACCGCTGCTGGCAGTGGTTGTATGGCAGCATTAGATGCAGAAAGATATTTGGCAGCAAAAACAGATGTGAGTAACTAAATCAGAAAAAGTGCCATACCAATCAACTCTTTAAAAAATCAAATGTTGCATTGAAATAAGAATACCAAGTAGCCGATAAAATTGAAGCCATTAACAAGTGTGAATAAGTAATTTTTTTATTTGTTAAGTTATTTTTCAACCTTCGGCGAAGACGATTGATTATCCTTAACAATTAATTCATGGTAGGCAAAAAAGTAGTACCCAAAAAAGTGGCAAAGAAAACGACTAAACGCATTTCAAAACCCAAAGAACTAAGAAAAATATTTGTATTAGACACTTCGGTTATTTTATACGATAACAATTCCATTAAAAATTTTGAGGAGCACGATGTTGCTATTCCAATTACAGTGCTTGAAGAGCTGGATAATTTTAAGAAGGGTAATGACACCTTAAACTTTGAAGCAAGAGCTTTTATAAGGTATTTGGATAAACTTTCTGGAGAATATACACTCACAAATTGGATTCCTATAAACGGTCCAACGCGAGGCCAATTTAAAGTGGTAATGCCAGAAAGAACGCGTATTGATGCCCAGGTAGTTTTTGGCGAGCGCAAGGCCGACCACCGCATCTTAAATGCTGCAATAGCTCTTCAAGAACAACACCCAGATAGATCTGTAATAATGGTTACCAAGGATGTTAACTTAAGACTTAAGGCAAAATCTCTGGGGATATTGGCAGAGGACTATGAAACAGGTAAAATTAAAGACATAGATACCCTTCATACCGGTAGAACTGTGCTCGAAAAAATTAAGTCATCCGTTATTGATGAAGTGTATGCGAGAGGTTTTGTGAGCTATGATTTAGCCATGAAGAAAAAACCATTAGCTAATCATTTTTATATCCTAAAAAATGCATCAAATTCGGTTCTTACTTGCTACAATGCAGAAACGGAAAGCCTCGAAAAAATTAATAAAGTAAGTGCCTCTGGTATTAAACCACGCAATGCAGAACAAGCATTTGCTTTGCATGCCGTTTTGAACCCACAAATAAAATTGGTAACCATTCAAGGTATTGCTGGCACCGGTAAAACTTTATTGGCACTTGCAGCCGCAATGGAACAAAAAGCCAATTATAGGCAGATTTATTTAGCAAGGCCAATCATTCCTCTTAATAACAGAGATATCGGATTTTTACCGGGAGATGCAAAATCAAAGATTAATCCATACATGGAACCACTTTGGGATAACTTAAAATTGATCCAAAATCAATGGAAAGAAACTGATAAAGAATTTCAAAAAATTACTGATATGGTGAACCAAGAAAAATTAATGGTTACTCCATTGGCATATATCAGAGGTAGAAGTTTATCTAATATTATTTTCATCATAGATGAAGCGCAAAACCTTACGCCGCTTGAAGTTAAAACCATTATTACGAGAGCAGGAGAAAACACTAAAATTGTTTTTACAGGAGATATTTTTCAAATAGATACGCCTTATCTTGATTCACAATCCAATGGATTATCTTATTTAATTGATCGCGTTCAAGACAATCCTTTATATGCACACATTACTTTGGAAAAAGGTGAACGTTCCGAACTAGCAAACTTAGCAAACCATTTATTGTAATTCTGCATGGAATCAATTCCTTTAAGTCCAAAACCTAAAATATCTGGTCAAAGTGAAAACAGTTTTTTAGAAGGACCTAGGTCTAGGAGAAGAGAATTGTTATTTATTGTGAGGGTATTTTACGAATTCATAAATGGGTTCAGGCACCTTCATTTTCTTGGACCTTGTGTAACGGTTTTTGGCAGTGCTAGGTTCAAAGAAGACCATGTTTATTATGAAAAAGCAAGGGAAATTGGCGCTGGATTAAGCAACCTTGGCTTTGCCATCATTACTGGTGGTGGCCCGGGAATTATGGAGGCCGCAAACAGAGGTGCATACGAAAATAATGGCTTTAGCATTGGCTGTAATATTGAGTTGCCACATGAACAAAAAGAAAATCCTTACCTGCATAAATGGGTTAACTTTAAATATTTCTTTGTGCGCAAAATATTATTGGTAAAGTACTCTTATGGGTTTGTTATCATGCCAGGGGGTTGGGGAACTATGGACGAAATGTTTGAAGCGCTTACCTTAATCCAAACAGGAAAAATTAAAGAGTTTCCTGTTGTTTTATTTGGAAAAGATTATTGGAAAAACTTAACTGAATTAACGCAAGATATGGTAAGGCATAAAACCATTTCAGAAACTGATTTAAAAGAAAACTTATTGGTGACAGATTCTGTTGAAGAGTTATTAGAGCACTTCAATACTTATGCCATCAAAAAATTTAATTTAAAGCGGGAAAAAAAGTACTCACCCAATAAACTTTTTGGAGAAAAACGTTAATGCTTTTCTTGGTTCATGCGCAATGACCGCTGAAAATTAGCATAAAAACTTGTGGCAGCGCTCGACTTGTAATGACAGTGATTACTGATTGTCCCAGTTTCTTCGCATTTACATGCCACTATTTTATTGCTTTCAAAAAAGAACCTGCAATTTTCACAAGCAACAGCAGAACACATCTTAAAAAAAGCATCTTCTTTTAACACAAATTCTATTCCTACCAAATCCAAATCAATGGCTGCAATTCTTTTTCTGCCTTGATTCAAACAAGTAGCCAAAATATAATAGTCATTACCCATCTGAGTAATGCTCATTTCGCTCACCTTTGTGCCATCTTTAAAAGTCCATTCAATAGCTTTGGCTAATGATTCTTGACAATCTTTAAATTGGTAAACACCATTGTTTACTTCACCAATAACAATGCCTGTATTCTGAGAAAAAGAAGTAAAACTTAAAAAGAATAAAAAAGCAAAAAGAATATTTTTAAACATAAAACATATTTATGTTACAAATATAGTTAACCACCAATCATTCTTGCAATCACATAAGCGGCAGTTGCTGCCAAAGCACCAATAAATAGGGTTTTAAAGGCTCCAATCAAAGGAGGTTGTCCTATTATCTTGGTTTTAAAGAATCCAAATGTGAATAAACAAATAGCAGTAATGATGCATGAGTAAATAAAACCATCATGCGCATTATCTGAGAAAATTGGGAAGTAGGTACTTAATGGTACAATGCCTCCTATGATATAAGAAATTCCAATTGTTAACGCACTTTGCCTAGCTCTATTGATATCGGGTTGATCCAAGCCCAGTTCATAGCGCATCATAAACTTCACCCATTTGTCTTTGTCTTTTGAAAGCTCTTCTACAATTAATTCAGTAGAAGCTTCACTTAAGCCATACTCATTGAATACATCGCGCACCTCTTGCTTTTCCTTTTCGGGATGCGTGTCAACTTCCAAATATTCACGCCTTAGCTCGCTGGCATAATGATCAATTTCGGTTTTTCCCGCCAAATACCCACCTAAACCCATAGCAATGCTACCTGCCACTATCTCTGCTAAGCCTGCAGTAACAATTACGCCATTACCCTGAGCAGCGCCTGTTAAGCCAGCAGCCAATGCAAATGGAACTGTTAAACCATCGCTCATTCCAATAACAATGTCTCTAACAATTTCACTTCCACTGAAGTGCTCTTCATTATGATGGTGTATATGATCCGACATACTTGTATTTTATATAGCTATTTGCAAAGAAACCTATGTTTTAATTTTTTCGTATTTAGAAATGTTAGAAATATTTATCTCGCTCAAAAGCTCAATTGCTTTCGGCTTTTCAATATCATCAGCACCTTTAAAAATGCTCACCAACTCATCACTTTTGGCTTCAAAAAACACCAACAACATTACTGTATTTGGGGATATTTTAAACACTTTTTTTACTTGCTCTAATGAAGCTGTGATTTGTTTTCTCGCTTGAAATGCATCTTTTGTAAATTGATCTAATCCTTTGCGGTGATAGATATAATAGGCATTTCTTAATGGCCTGAACCTTTCGTTTAAAATATTGTCAATTAAATTGTAGCGAGTTCTTGATGACTTTTCAAATGGTTTCCAACCAGATTTTGAACTTGTTTGTCCAGCTAATGTAGATATTTGAAGCGCCTTATTAAATAAATTAGTTCCACCTTCCAATGAAAAACTATCAAAATCTAAGGCCAAAGTATAGAAAGCATAAAAACTTAATAAGGAAGATAAATCTCCTAAAAACTGACCATCTTGGTATTCTAAACGATCTTGGTCTTGGTATTTAAAATCCCAATTTTCATCATTAAAGCTAAACAATGTGGTGGTGTAATTAGCTCCATAAACAGGCCTCCTACTTTGAATAACAGCAGTAGCTTGGTACTCATAAGTTGTTTGATTGTAACCCGAAATAAAGATTTCAATATTGAGCTCTACCCTTTCATTGTTTGCCACCTGCTCATTGGTCCAACGTGCATTGTTCATAAAATCTTGCAGGCGTTGCTCCAAGCCTCTGAATATTGTTTTGTCGGATATTTGTACTTGTTGGTCGTTAATTTTAATCCTGCAATTGAATTCTTGGGAAAAACCAGGCATACTAAACAGTAACAATAAAATACAAATGGCAATTTTTTTAAACATGTAATAATTGAATTATTTGTTCAACAATATCTTGAGCCACATCTTTTTTAGGCTTCAAACCGAAACTTTTTTTAGTACCATTACTGTGTAAGATACTAATTTGATTGGTATCAAATCCAAAGCCTGCACCTTTGTCATTGAGCGAGTTTAAGACAATGAAATCTAAATTTTTTTCTTTCATTTTTTTCAATGCGTTAGCCTCTTCATTATCGGTTTCGAGCGCAAAGCCAATTAATAGTTGCTTTTTTCTCTTCAACTTTCCCAACTCCTTTAAAATGTCCTTTGTTTTATGTAACTCAATGTTTAATACATTTCCAGCCTTTTTTATTTTACTTGTGCTTACTTGAACAGGCGCATAATCTGCCACTGCGGCGCATAAAATAGCTATCTCTGTTTTTGAATAAACCTTCATACATTCCTCAAACATTTCGGCTGCTGAGGTAACGTTTATTCTGGTTATGTGAGTGTTTTTGGCTTGTTGTGAGCTGGGACCAGCAACTAACAAAACTTTTGCTCCATGTGCAGCCATTGCATCTGCTATAGCAAATCCCATCTTGCCAGAACTGTGGTTTCCAATAAACCTTACTGGGTCAATGTGCTCATATGTAGGACCAGCAGTAATTAAAACTGTTTTACCTTTTAAAAGTTGTTGTTTATTGAAAAATGAGTTTATGCCCTGAAATATTTCTTCGGGTTCGGCCATTCTTCCTTTGCCTTCTAAGCCGCTTGCTAATTCACCAGAGTTGGGTTCAATTAGTTTATTGCCAAAACCTTGTAAAATAGCAATATTTTTTTGAGTTGCGGTATGAGCCAACATATCCAAATCCATGGCAGGAGCAAACATTACAGGACACCTAGCAGAAAGATAAGTTGCCAATAAAAGGTTATCACAAATACCATGCGCCATTTTAGCAATAGTATTTGCAGAAGCAGGCGCTATCAAAAAGATATCAGCCCATAAACCTAACTCCACATGATTGGTCCACTCGCCAGCATTGTTCTTTACAAAGGCTGTATTCACTGGATTTTTACTCAAAGTAGCCAGTGTTACAGGTGTTACAAAATCGTGAGCAGCAGGAGTCATGACCACCTTAACTTGGGCACCTGCTTTAACAAATAAGCGGGTCAATGTAGCAATTTTATATGCTGCAATGCTCCCGCTTATTCCAATTAGTATTTTTCTTCCTTCAAGCATCTAAGCAAAATAAGGAATTAGTTTTCTTCCGCCAAACGCTTTTCTTTATCTGGATTGCGAAAATGAATTTTATCGTCTAAATATTCTTGAGTTGCAATTAAAGTGGCCTTAGGCAAACGCTCATAATGCATGCTAATTTCTATTTGCTCACGATTTTCAAAAACCTCTTCTAAGGTATCGCTATCGTTGTTAAATTCATCTAATTTACTGTGCAATTCTTCTTTTAATTGAGCACTAATTTGATTAGCACGCTTTGAAATGATGGCAATCGACTCATAAATATTGTCGGTACCTTTTTCTAATTTTCTCAAATCACGCGCGATGGTGGTTGAGGGAACGTTTTGATAATTGTTGTTAGCCATATTTATATTTATTAATTAATCTTTTAAAATTTCATCAGTAGTACAAATTCCATTATCGAAATACAACATGTGGTGTATTCCGTTAACATAAGCATTTATAAAGGAAATACTCTCCACACTGTTTTCTAGCTCCTCAACATGCGAATTGGGAATTTTATAAATGGTAGACAAGCAATTTGTGTAGGTTTTTCTTAAAAACTCAGCTTTTACCACCTCTTGCATGCTACTTGAATCTTCACTCTCTATAATTTTATCATTTTCGCCGTCTGTTGCTTCTTCAATATTTATTTCGGTAGTGTCTGGTGCAATTAAAACATTGGGCAATGTTTCTTGGTCTTTACTTAACCACCAGAGACCAAATAGCACAATAACACCAAGCAAAATAACTAAAAAATTCTTCATTATTTTTCCTTTTGGTTAATTTTTGCCAATGCTAAATTAGATTTTTCTTTGATCACTTTAGCATTCTTCATGTATTTACTACTTTCAGTATATAACTCTTCAAACTCCTCAAAGGCATTTAAAGTACTATTGTACCTTTCTTTTTGCTTTTCAATCACACTATTTTTTGCCAATAAATAGTTTGATTCAAGAACCAAATAATCAACCTCTTCCTTTTGTTCCATTTCTGGAAATTCTCTCGAAATATTTTTCAAAGATACAATAGCGCTCTTATATTCACCCATATTATAATATAATTTGGCAGAACGATATGCTTTGTAGCTTAATTTTCCTCTTAATTTATCTAGGTAATTATTGCATTCGGGAACATATTTACTTTCGGGATAAACATTGATAAAAATATGGAAGGTTTCTATTGCTTTATAGGTATCGGTTTGATCCAACTCTGGCTCAAAGGATTCTAAATAAGCACAATAGGCATTCATATACAAAGATTCTTCTGCATGTTCACCAGAGGGAAAATTTTCAAAATAGGTTTTAAATTGAAACCCCGCTAAAGCATACATTTTTAAGCCAAAATTACTTTGGGCACTATTGTAAAGAATTTTCTCGGCCATGGGAGTTCCGCTATAGGCAGATTCAATTTGCTCATACAAACTCAGAGCCCTAACAAAATCCTTTTTTTTGTAATAGGTATCAGCCATTTCTAGTTTGGCCCTGTTATCTGGGTTCTTAAGCGCTTTTTGGTACTTATTGGCACAGCCAGATAACACCAAAGCAAGAAACATCATACATAAACCGAAATACCTCATAGATAGCAAACTGCGAATATACACTTTTTATTATCTCAAATTCAATTATTTTTACAACAAGTTGAAGTCGCCAATATTACATATCATCCTCATTACTTGCATATTAATGCTTGGCAACTCAACTTTTGCACAATCCGATTCAGGCTATCAGCTCCATCTTTTACCTAAACCTGCTGATAGTGTGACGGTAAATGTAAAGAAAAAGTTACAACCAGATAGCGTTCTGGCCTATGCCAAAACATTTTTAGGAGATAGGTACCAAAGAGGAGGAACTTCCACCAAAGGATTTGATTGCAGTGGCTACACCATGATGGTTTACCGCAAATTTGGCATTAAGCTACCTCACACTTCGGCAGGACAAAGTTTCATAGGGGTTGAAATTCCTAGAAAGCTCATCTCTAAAGGCGACTTACTTTTCTTTAGAGGAAGAAACAGCCGCCGCAGAGGAATTGGCCACGTTGGCATAGTGATTTCAGAAAAAGGGGAACCCATTCAATTCATTCACTCAAGCACCAGTTCGGGCGTAAGAATTGATAGATTAGATGCTGAATACTATAAAAAAAGATACATGAAAGCTACAAGAGTTTTGCCTTTGAATTAATTATTTAAATTCAGAATTATGCTTTGCCCGCCGAAGCTATCGTGCAGGTTGGGGTTTGAATTAAGAGCTATGAGTTATGATCCCGATGTTCCGATCCATCGGAAGGAAGAGGTATGAATGTTGAATTTATTTAATTAATTGTTGTTTGACCCTTTCGAGGTCATGTGTTTATAGCATTTTCATTTCCTATAAACATACTACCCCGAAGGGGTCGAATAGTAAGCTATGTGAAATCAAACAAGCTTTTAACTAAAACTAAATTAATTCAGAATTCAGCATTCTGAATTCTGAATTAAAAAACTACCTTTGGGAAGCAAAAACATTATTCAAAAGATTCTAAATAAAATTTTATGCCAATACGCAAACCATTCAACTTACAGAAATGGATAGATGAAAATCGCCATTTATTGGTGCCACCAATTGCTAATAAAAACTTGTATCCCGAAGGAACAGATTTTATTGTGATGATTGTTGGTGGACCGAATGCCCGCAAGGATTACCATTACAATGAAACGGAAGAATGGTTCTATCAATTGGAAGGAAACATTACCATAAACATTCAAGAAGACGGACAAGCGGTGCCTATTCATTTAGGTCCTGGCGATATGTTTTTATGTCCGGCTAAAACGCCCCATTCGCCAGGAAGAGCAAAAGGTTCTATTGGCCTAGTAATTGAACGCTCCCGTAAAGGAACAAACTTCAAAGATGGCCTTTTGTGGTTCTGCGAAAAGTGCAATAACAAGCTGCATGAAACCTATTTTGAGCAAAACAATATTGAAACCGATTTTCAACCTAAATTCAAAGAATACTATGGCTCAGAAGATTTACGCACTTGCAAAAAATGCGGACATGTAATGGAAACTGATCCCAGGTTCCTGTAATTTTTTATACTTATTCTGCTTCTTTAATTTGTTTGTTCGCAACCTAATTGATGCAGTTTTATTTAATGCAACAATGAAAAAATATATCTCAATTTTTGTCTTCAGTTTCTTGTTTGCGGCTAATGGGTTCACACAGAATAAATGGTGGAATCATAAGACTGCTTACGAGATTTTTGTACGCAGTTTTTATGACAGCAATGGCGACGGAATAGGCGATTTTAATGGCATGTCGCAAAAGATGAATTACCTCAACGATTTAAGTCCAATAAGTAAAAGTGACTTTGGTGTAGAACTTATTTGGCTGATGCCAATTAATGCCTCACCTAGTTACCATGGGTATGATGTTACAAATTATATGGCAGTAAACCCACAATACGGAAGCAATAATGATTTTAAGAATATGCTCCTTGAGGCACATGCACGTGATATAAGGGTAATCATGGATTTAGTCATCAACCATAGTTCTGATAAACATCCTTGGTTCATTAAATCGGCCAACAATGATCCTTTTTATAGAGATTTTTATAGATGGGAAACTAGTCCGTCTTCGCAAACTGGTCCGTGGGGACAGCAATTGTGGTATCCCAAAAATGGTAGCAATTACTATGCTTTATTTTGGAGTGGCATGCCCGATTTAAATTTTAATTACCAACCTGTGAAAGACAGCATTTTTGCTGCAGCTAAATATTGGATCAAGGATATGGGTGTGGATGGCTTTAGGTTAGATGCAGCCATGTATTTATACGAAGAAGGAACAACTTTAAAGAACCACCCTAAGACCTTAGCATTTTGGAAAGAGTTTAATGATAGTTGCAAATCTTGGAATAGCAATTCGTTATTGGTTGGTGAAGTTTGGGATTCACCTGAAAATATTGCACTTTACACGGATAAATTGGATTTGTGTTTTGATTTTAATTTGGCAGATGCCAATATGTATGCCGCATTTAGTGGCAACCCATATAATTCGAGAGTGGCAATCAATACAGGGAAAACAATATTTAAGCCCAATCAGTTTGCGAGTTTTTTAACCAACCACGATCAAAACAGGGTCATTGATGTGTTCAGCAATAACCTCGAAAAAAATAAAGCTGCGGCAAGTTTATTGCTCACTCAAGCTGGTGTGCCTTTTATTTATTACGGTGAAGAGGTGGCTATGAAAGGCTCCAAACCAGATGAGAATATTAGAAGGCCCATGCAATGGACTTCAGAGGCCAATGGAGGCTTTACAACAGGTTCACCTTGGAGAGCGCTTAATAGCAATTATGCAACATACAATGTTGCTAGTATGCGATTAGATGAAAATTCCATTTGGAAGCATTACCAAAAATTAATTCGAATAAGAAATGAAAATATTAGTCTTCGAACAGGCACTCATACTAATATAACCAGCTCAGAATATGCTGTTCACTCCTACCAAAGATCTTTAGATGGCAAGGATATTTTGGTATTGGTTAATACTTCAAATGTTGGGTTAACTAATGTTCAAATGGACATCACAAAATCGGATGGTAAATTTGGGAACTACCAAGTGGAAGATATTTTTAATGATAGCATTTTTAGTATTTCATCAAATTCTAGCACTTTCTCGCTTAAGCTAAATCTTAAACCCTACCAAACTAGAATCCTACAATTTGGCTATCCTGTAGGTGTGGAAGAGGAAAATTGGAACCCAACTATTTTATTGTACCCAAACCCTTCAATAGATCAGTTTAATATACAATTGAGTTCCTTACAATCTAATGTTTGGGTTGAATTATACACCATTGATGGAAAGTTGTTATACAAAGCGGAGCAGTTACAAAAAAACATGAACCATTCGGTGAGCTTACCTGATGGTATTTATGTAGTAAAAGTAAATACCATAAACGGTAAAAGTTGGAACCAGAAATTGGTCATAAGCAATTAACGGTTTGAACCAAATTTAGGATCAAACCATTTAATTAAAATTCAATTTTGGGAAACGATAAGCCTCTCCATCGTGGATAAACAACTCGTGGATTTCGATGGTGATGAATTGGTGAATGGGGAATTGTTGCACGATGTCTAAAACATCTTCGGCGTTCTCTGATTGAAAGATGATCCAGCCTTTGGTACGGTCGAAACTGATTGAATACGATAATATTTTTCCGCTTGATATGAGTTCATTGATATAGGCTCTGTGGGCAGGAATCATTCGCATAAAATCCATTTCCATTTCCTCTGGCAAGAACATTTCAACCATAAATTGCATTTTCATCTGTTTTCTCCTTTGCTTTTTAAGAGTCAACAATTGTGCCCAAAAGTGAATCTAATTTGCCACAATTAACGGTTTATTAACCTTAAATTGTGTTATTTCGTAAAAATAAGTTTGATTATTAAAGCCTAATATTGTGTTCAATGATTAAAGAACGAAAAGGACATTTATTTAAAGACAGAGAAATCAGCTGGTTACACTTTAATGAGCGCGTTTTGCAGGAGGTAGAAAATGTAAACAATCCATTAATGGAAAGGATTAAGTTCATGGCTATTTTTTCTTCTAATTTAGATGAGTTTTTTAGGGTTAGGGTGGCTCAAATCAGGCGTTTACAAAAAGTAAATGGCAAAAAGCCTATTTCTGAGTACCAATCTTCACCAGATGAAATTTTGTCAGAGATACAGCGAACCGTAATGGTTATGCAGGACAAATTTACTGAGATTTACGAACAGCAAATCATTCCTGAGCTTAATAGAAATAATATTTTTTTAATCGATGAAAACTTGGTTAATGAGAATGAAGCCAAGATTATTCAAAATTATTTTAAGCTAAATATTTTAAACAATCTTTTCCCAGTAATTTTAGACGACCTAAAGCAGATTCCACACCTACGCGATAGGAGTATTTATTTGGCGGTAAGAATGAAAAATAGCGTTAGTGCGATGCCACCCAAGCACGCTATTATTGAAATACCTACTGGTATAATCAAAAGGTTTTTTACCCTACCCGAATTTGAAAATAAGCAGCATATTATTTTACTTGAAAACATTATACGCCTCAATTTAAGACGCATATTTTCAATTTTCGATTACCAAAATTTCGAATCTTATATCATCAAAATTACGCGAGATGCTGAATTTGAAATTAGCAAAGATGAAAACGATTATTCAATAACTCTATTAGATAAAATTCAAAAAAGTATCAAGCAAAGATCCAAAGGCCTCCCTACTCGATTTGTGTATGATGAAAGCATGCCAAAAGACATGCTAGAGTTTTTAATACGAAAACTAGATTTAAGGAATGTGAATTTGATACCTGGTGGCAGGTACCATAATTTTAAGGATTTCATGGACTTCCCCAATATTGGTCAAAAGGAGCATTATTTTCCACCATTGATTCAAATACCAATAAAAGAGTTGGAGCAAGAAAATATCATGTTTGATGCCATTAGTAAGAAGGACATTTTATTTCATCAACCTTATCAAAGTTTCGATTACCTCATTCGCTTTATCAGAGAAGCGGCTATCGACCCACAAGTAACCACCATATTAATTACTTTGTATAGGGTTGCCAAGCATAGTAACGTGGTAAATGCCCTAATCAATGCAGTTAAGAATGGCAAGAAAGTTATTGTTTTAATGGAGCTCCAAGCTAGGTTTGATGAAGAATCAAATATCTATTGGACCAACCAATTGCAGGAAGCTGGAGCACAAGTTCATTTTGGCAAACCTGGTCAGAAAGTACATTGCAAAATTTGCTTGATTCACCGTAAGGAGAACAATAAAATTGTAAAATACGCACATTTAGCAACAGGCAACTACAATGGAGTTACCGCAAGGATTTATAGCGACTTTGGTTTGTTTACAAAGGATGTTAGGTTAACAGAGGAAATTGATGCTTTAACAGATATCCTTTTTGTGAACCTAAGGCGCAGTGGGTTCAAGCATTTATTGGTAGCGCCAGAGTTTATGAAAAAGCAATTCTTGCAAATGATAGAGCAAGAAAAAGCAAATGCATTAGCAGGCAAACCTGCTTGGATCAAAGCTAAAATGAATTCATTGGTGGATACCGATATCATCAAAAAATTGTATGATGCAAGTAATGCGGGTGTAAAAATTCAATTAATCATTAGAGGTATTTGTTGTTTGGTTCCAGGTGTGCCTAATAGCAGCGAAAACATAGAGATTATCAGTATCATTGATCGGTTTTTGGAACATGCCCGCCTATATATGTTTTGCAATGGAGGCGACGAAAAAATATATTTGGCTTCTGCAGATTGGATGAGCAGAAACTTGATGAGCAGAATAGAAGTTGGCTTCCCGGTTTATGCTAAAGACAATCAAAAGATAGTATCTGATATATTTGATATACAATGGAACGATCAATTGAAAGCTAGAAAAATAGATGGCATCAATGACATCCATTATATCCATCAAAACCTCGATGGAGATAAGCAAAGTTCACAACAAGTAACTTTCGACTATTTAAAAAGATATAGTTAATATGCCTTATTTCTTTTCTACCACCTCATTTGATTCAATGGTGTAAAAGCCTGTTGGCGCAGCTTGTCGCAATGCCAAGTAATCCATATAAACTTTACTAAAATCTTTGCGATCATCCATACATTGGTTGTAGTTTTCATTTAAGCCCATGAGCATTTCGGTAGTTTCTCTCACTGCAAAGTTTCCACTTTCATGTCCAGTAATATAATCTACATAGTTGTTTTGAACCAAGTAATTTTTAAACAAAGGATTTGCTTTTCTATTGATTAAAATTCTAATGCCACACACGGCCGAAATGCTTAAATCGAGCACATCATCAAAAACATAGGCAACCTCATTGAGTTGTAAATTGTGATTTTCACAAAAGTGCTTCAGGGCAATAATTTTATTGGGCACTTTAAAATAACAGCCATCAAAATGTTCGCGTTCGGCAAAATAGAAAGCCATTTCATTTTTCTCGCCAGAAATAATTGCGGTAGCAGGTAATTGTTGGTTCAATAAATAATGACTGAACCTAAGCATGTTGGTGCCCATACTATCTGCCTCATTGAAGGTGCTGCTTTTGTTTTCATTTTTCTGAGCGTTGTTAAACACACCATCCCAATCAAAAACAAAGGCTTTTATCTTACTCATTTTATGCATGAGTTCTGCAATAGGTGTGCAAAATACACCCCCAATTTGAGTAAATATAGATTCGGTGTGATTCATGCTTTGGTTGATATTTTGGCAAGATAACTTGGAATTTGCTGATAACAAAAAGACAAAAAAAAGACCGCTAATGGTAGCAGTCTTTTTTTTGTAGAAAATAATATTCAATTATGCCTCTAAATCTTGTATATCTAACATGCCTAATGGCTTGCCGTTATCTGTTACTAAAATGGTATCTACTTTAGTTGATTTAAATAAGCCTGCTGCTTCGTTTAACAAGGCAGAGCCTTCAATTGATATGGCTTTACCGTATTCAAAATCGCCAATGTTTTTGCTCAATACATCTCTGCCTTCCGATTGAATCTTTCTGCGCAAATCGCCATCTGTAAATACCCCTTTTAGGCTACCATCTGCATTTACAACTGTAATAGCACCAAATCCATACTCAGTCATTTTAACAATGGCATCCGCTAAATTTGTGTTGGCATCAATGATTGGGTTCACACCGTTTAATGCCTCTTTCACGCGAACTGTCATTAAACGGGTATCATGAATAAACTGATCAGTACCAACTGTTGTAAAATGATTTTCGGTTAACTGCTTCATAATTTTCAATGGAACAGTAATGGTATGAACACCAAGGTTGATGGCATTTCTGATATGTTCCATGGTACGAACTGAAGAGAACATTACTTTGGTATCGTAACCATAATGATCTACAGCATCTACAATTTGGGCAACTAAATCAAGTGCATCATGACCTTGATCTTGTAAGCGACCAACAAGTGGGCAAACATAGGTTGCACCTGCATGCATGGCCATATAAGCTTGTTGCAAGGTATAAACCAAGTGCACATTTACCAATAAACCTTCGTTGCGCAGCATTTTACAGGCACGCACACCTTCTAATGAAACTGGAATTTTAAATACTGTTTTCTTAGGATCAAGTCCTAACGCCAATTGTCTTTTAGCCTCAGCCAAAACATCCTCTGCTGTATCTCCTAAAGCTTCAATTTGAAGCACAGGTACTATTTTGGATAATTTTACAATCATGGCATCAACGTCAGTAATGCCTTCGCGCTGCATGAAAGTTGGAGTGGTAGTTAAACCGTTTAAGAACCCTAATTTAAAGGCTTCTTCAATTTCTTTTAAGTTGGCTGAATCTAAATATAATTCCATTTTTTGTTTAATAATTCTATTAATCTTTAATTTAACGAAGGCACAAAAATAATTTTAATTCCAAAATAACCTAAATTATGCCATTTAGTTCTTCGGTTTGAACCCAAAATAATAACACAATCCGAGACTTAAACCTGCAGGATCCAATACTTTAAAAGCGGTTTTTTGGATACTTGAAAATTTCAGAACACTAGTTGGTACCTGAACACCATTAACCTCCGCAAAACTCTCCGCAAATTCTTGTGTGGCTGTATTCAAAGGAATAGCGAAACCAAATTCCAAAACAAAACGATTACCCTTTTTCGAAATAAACTGCCTTTGAACACCCGGCGTTAAGGTAAACATTGGGCTTAAGTTGATTGTGGTTTCTGTGGTTGCGACATTATTAGAACCTGGCACTTCAACCTCCACTGTGGTTGCAAGATCGGTAAATCCAGATGCCCTAGCAAAGGATAAAGATGGGCACCACGCACCTTCTTCAACAACATTAAATACCCCACCTAATCCAATTTTACTACCGTAACCACCTATACCCATATTTAATTCAACCAAGGTTTTGGGTGCCATTCTGTAGGCTAGAGATAAACCAAACGCACCTGTTTTGTAATTTAATCCTGTTCCAATGCCTAAGTAGAAATTAGGATTTTCAGAAGATGAAGCTGACGAAGATTCATTTTTGTAAGGCGATTCGTATTGCGCAAATGCAACATGCGAGCAAATAAAAAGACAAATGAATAAGAATAGTTTATTTTTCATGGTTTAGGTTAAAAATGTTTCAATATTAAATTATAATTTATGCTTTTGGTCGGTAGCTCACCTCAATATGGTGCAATTCTATCAATGGTTTTAAAAATTCTTCTAAAGCATAAACACTCAATTGAGAAGCCGCATCACACAGTGCAGTTGCAGGATCTGGGTGGGTTTCAATAAACACGCCATCCACTCCAGCAGCAACCCCTGCCCTACTTAAAACAGGCAAGAATTCTCTGGCACCTCCTTTGGCATCCGCACTAGGGATACCATATTTTCTAATAGCATGGGTGATATCAAAAACAACAGGATAACCTATTTGTCCCATTAAAAAGAAACTCCTTGGATCTACAATCATATCGTTGTAACCAAAGGTAAATCCTCTTTCGGTTAATATTACTTGATCGTTGCCAGAATCAATACATTTTTGAACAGGATGCTTCATGTTTTCTGGCGCTAAAAACTGACCATGTTTGATATTGATTACCCTGCCAGTTTTAGCAGCAGCAACCATTAAGGTAGATTGCATGCATAAGTAGGCTGGAATTTGCAATACATCACAAACCTCACCAGCAGCAGCAGCTTGATCTGGGTAATGAATGTCGGTTAACAAAGGAAAGCCAAACTGCTCTTTTACTTTGGCCAATATTTTAACACCTTTATCCAAACCCGGACCATCATAATATTTTAAACTACTGCGGTTGTCTTTTTGGAAAGATGATTTGTAAATCATTTTGATGTTTAACTTTTCTGAAACTTCTTTTAGTTTCTCAGCTGTTTTCATCATGATAGCTTCATCTTCTATCACACAAGGTCCTGAAATCAAGAATAGCTCATCGCTACCAGCTTCTATATTACCTACTTTTACTATTTTTGTCATGTTTTGATCTATTTATTTTTCCAGTTTATAAACTCAGCAATTAATTTTTCCTGAGATTTTACATTACCCTCCGTAAATTCACTTAGACTTTCATTAAGTAAATTTTTTTGTTCGTTTAATATTACAGATTTAGGTTTGTTTGGTACTCCCAAATCTTTCAAATTTTTAAATGCATCCTCAGAGGAATAATATTGATCTATCTTAGCTTCATTAACAATATTTTCAAAATCGCTACCATTCAATTCATTTCCTTCTAAAGCAAAAGATCGCTCAAATTCAACCTTACTAACACCAATTACTTTACTCAATTCATTCATCAATAAATGAATATCAATATTTTCATTTGGCGTTATAATTATATGTTTCATGATTGTATGTCATTTAATATCAAATGTAGTATAAGAAAATTAAAAATGCTACTATCAACTATAACCTCCTAAACAATCCTTCTATGCGCTCTATGGTCATTTTTTCTTTCCAATCTGTTCCCAAAGCATGGTTCCACATATGGGGTAAGTTATAGGCTACATGGGCCATGTCAGTGATTTCTGCATCAGTCCAGTTGGCACTTAAACCTGTAGGCAAGGTGATGTTGTGCTTAGCCAACATGGTATTAAATTCCTTCACTCCTTCTGGATAGAAATCGCCAAGGTGTTGAAAGGCCAGGCAATTTGCATAACAATGTTTTTCGCCAAATATTTTGCTGAGGCCATAACTTAAGGCATGGCAAACTCCCACCTCAGAATAGGTTAGGCTCAAACCACCCATTAAAGAAGCCACCATTAATTTATCATCGTTCTCGGGAGATTGGCCAGCATTATCGCTTAAATAAATATCGCGGCAAAGCTTCAATGATTGCTCACCATAAGCCATGCTGTATGCGTTGTTTAAGATACCATCTCTACTTTCAATGCAATGAATAAAAGTATCCATTCCAGTATAAAACCATTTGTCAACAGGTACTGTTTTGGTTAATTCTGAATCCAAAATAACCTGATCAAAAATGGTCCAATCGCATTTTAAACCCAGCTTTTTCTCAGGACCAGTTAGTACGGCGGTCATGCTACATTCTGCGCCAGTACCAGATATTGTTGGTACACCTAAATGGTATACACCAGGCTTTTTTATTAGGTTCAAACCTTGGTATTGTTGAGATGGACCTTCATTGCAAAGCATGAGGGCCAAGGCTTTGGCAATATCCATGATGCTTCCACCACCAATCCCAATTAAGCCACCAGGCAATCCTTTTTGAGCCAAAATTTCATCGCGCAATTGGTCTATTTGTTCGGTGGTTGGTTCATGCGGATCTACATCAATAAAGTAAATGGTGTCTTCGGGCTTTTGCTGCAACCTAGCTTCAAGTTCTTTACCTTTAAAATAGTTGTCTACAATATAAACAAAGTACTTATTGTTAAGCGATCTTTTGGGTTCAATAATTTCTGCAAGTTGGTTAAAGCTACCCCTGCCAAAAACAGTTTTCTCTATTGATTTAAAATTCTTATGACTCATTATTTTAATTTTTAAGCGGTTTGAACCAAAGCAGCTTGGATGCTATTGCTCATTTTAGCTAATAATTCGTTCAGCTCTGCTTCTGTCCAACTTGCTTTGATACCAAACGAAATTAACCTACCTATTGTTTCTTGGGTTTTTGGCAACTCCATGTTAATATAATCTTGCGGCGCACCTAATAATTGAACATTTGTTTTAGCGGCAACTTTACCTTCTTTAATATGGTTCCATTGATTAATGAAATGATACATATTGGTGAACCAATAGTTAAAACCAGCGACACCATTGTTATTAAACTCTTCAACAGCGCGCATGGCAGCTGCGGTATTTGGCAAAAGGATATTTAAGAAGGTGGCAGAATCGCCATTAGGATCAGGAATTGTTGCAAAGCTAACACCGGGTATTTTGCCTAATTCGGCCATCATGGTTTTCTTGTGTTGGTTATTTAAGGTGCGAATCATGGGCACTCTGCGTGTTTGAGCCAAGCCAACTGCAGCATGTAATTCAGAGATGCGGTAATTGAAACCTAGTACGGGATGGTTTTCCATTCCACGGTTATTGCCAATATGATCGTGACCATGATCTGAAAAACAATCTGCCAATTTATAGGCCGTTTCGCTATTGGTAACCATCACTCCACCTTCACCTGCTGTGGCAATTTTAAAGAAGTCGAAACTATAACAACCCGTAACACCAAATAAGCCGGTTGATACACCCTTGTAACTGGCGGCCATTGCCTGACCAGCATCTTCCACCAATATTAAATTGTGTTTTTTAACAAGGGCCATGATTTCATCCATTTGAGCCATTTGACCACACATGTGAACTAGGAGAATGGCTTTTGTTTTGGGTGTTATTGCTTTTCTGATACCCTCAGCGCTCAAGCACAAGGTTTCATCTATTTCTGCAAACACAGGCAAAGCACCTGCAAAAATAACTGCTTCTACAGAAGCTATGTAGGTAAAAGGAGGAACTATTACTTCATCGCCAGCACCAATACCAGCGGCAGCTAGGGCACATAAAACAGCGGTACTTCCGCTGGTTACTGCATGTGCATATTTTGCACCAACGAGTTTGGCAACCTCAGCCTCAAATTCGCGTGCCTTCCAAATATTGTTTCTTTGTGCATCGTGGTTGAATCTAAACAAGACGCCTGTTTCAAGTACATCATTGATTTCTTTTTTTTCTTCTGATCCAAAAAATTCTGTTCCTGCCATGGTGTGGTTATTAAATATTTTATGCAAAAATAAACATATTCGCGCTATTTGTAAGGAAAAAGGTATTAAGAATTTTTACCAAATAATTGGCAAGAATGGCATTCATTACAACACCATCTTTTTTTATCCTTCTTTTTTTATCCTTATTTTTTTTACAAACAGTAACTCTTTAATTAATTCGTCATTTTTAAGTGTAATGGCTTCACTGTTACCAGGTATACGCAAGCCGAATCCGTACCTATACTGCTTGTCGTAATGACTTAAAACTACTTCTGCCCAAGCTCTTAAATCACCCGTTTCTAAAGCGTCAATGGCTGTTCTATTCATTAGATCACCCATTCGTTTTTTAATTTGTTTGGTTCGTTCAATTAATATATTTTTATCAAAACAACCATATTCCTTTAGTATGTGTTCAAGCCTATCTTCAAACGAATATTCAAGAAAATAAACAAAACTATTTCGTATTCCTTGATATATTTGAGTTGGAACTTGCAGTGACCCAATTAATCGGCTTTCATCTTCCACCCAAACTGGGTTTTCGAAATTGAATTTTCGCAATACCTCAAAAAATAAATTTTCAAAATGCTCTTGGGTTGGTTGTGGATTTTGGCCTAAGGATCCAAATGCAGATCCTTTGTGGTTAGCTAATTTTTCAATGTTTAATACTTGAGATCCCCTACTCTCTAATTCATCCAATACATAGGTTTTCCCAGAACCAGTTAATCCTCCTAACACTTCAAACTCAAAATCATTGGCCAAAAAGTTCAATACTTCTTGCCTGTAAGTTTTGTAACCACCTCTCACTAAATGAACTTTAAAACCAGCCGAGCTTAGCAAATTACTCATAATTTGGCTCCTTAAGCCTCCGCGCCAACAGTGGATAAAGATTTCTTGATCAACAAAATTTTTATAGGCATGTGCCACAAACTGTTTAAATTTTGGACCTACCAACTCATAACCCAAAACTACAGCAGCTTGGTGACCATTTTGTTTGTAGCAAGTACCCACCAATTTTCTTTCTTCGTTGTTGAGAATTGGAAAAGATATTGCGCCGGGAATATGGCCTTGTTCAAACTCCCCTTCGCTCCTTGCATCTAGCAAAATTGTAGGTTCAGGCAATTTTAAGTAATCTGAAATACTAATTAATTTCAACATAATTTAACTCTCTCTCCAAAATCTGCCAAAAAATAATGAAATTCGCCACATATTATGGAAGAAAAAGTCCTCATTATTGATTTTGGGTCGCAATATACCCAATTAATTGCCCGTCGCCTACGTGAACTCAATGTTTATTCTGAAATTCACCCTTGTACACATATTCCAGCATTGGACCCAGCCACCAAGGCTGTGATTTTAAGTGGTAGTCCGTATTCTGTGAATGATGGCATATTACCCGATGTTGATTTGAGTTTGTATAGAGGAAAATTGCCTCTATTAGGTGTTTGTTATGGTGCCCAATTATTGGCCAAGCAAAATGGCGGTTTTGTGGTACCAAGTAAAATTAGGGAATACGGAAGAGCCAATTTAAAAGCGGTTCATTCATCTTCATTAATGGCGGAAATCCCAATAGATAGCGTTGTTTGGATGAGTCATGGCGACACCATACAAGACATACCAGAGAACTTCGAAATCATAGCCAGTACCGAAAGCGTGAAGGTTGCTGCCTTTAAAATAAAGGACGAAGAAACTTATGCTATTCAGTTTCACCCGGAGGTAACTCACAGTGCAGATGGCAAAACATTGTTGTATAATTTTATTAGCAAAGTTGCCGGTTTGAACCAAGACTGGACGCCAACACATTTTATAGAGAATACCACTGCTGATTTAAAAAGCAAATTGGGTAACGACAAAGTTATTTTAGGATTATCTGGTGGCGTAGATTCCTCTGTAGCAGCTATGTTATTGAAAGAGGCAATTGGGTCAAACCTAACTGGTATTTTTATTGACAATGGATTGTTGCGAAAAGACGAATTTGCCCAAGTACTGCATGCTTACAGGAATATGGGCATAAACGTTATAGGCATAGATGCCAAGAAGAAATTTTTAGATGCGTTAGCAGGTATCAGCGATCCAGAGCAAAAGCGAAAAGCCATTGGCCGTGTATTTATTGAGGTATTTGATGATGAAGCCAATAAGGTTGAAAACACCAAATGGTTGGCACAAGGAACTATATACCCAGATGTGATAGAAAGTGTGAGTGTAAAAGGGCCATCGGCTACTATAAAATCGCACCACAATGTGGGTGGTTTGCCAGAGAACATGAAGTTGAAAATAGTTGAACCTTTGAGGATGTTGTTTAAAGATGAGGTAAGGAATGTGGGAACAGCATTAGGCATGGAAGCAATCATCTTAAATCGCCACCCATTCCCAGGTCCGGGTTTAGCCATTCGCATTTTAGGTGAAATTACCGAAGAAAAAGTTAGGATTTTACAAGAAGCAGACCATATTTTTATTAGTGAACTAAAAGACAAAGGGCATTACAATAATGTATGGCAAGCAGGTGCCATTTTCCTACCTATACAATCGGTTGGGGTAATGGGTGATGAGCGCACATACGAGAATGTAATTTGCTTAAGGGCTGTAACTTCGGTAGATGGTATGACTGCAGATTTTTGCCACTTGACGCATGATTTTTTAGGCCTAGTTGCCAACAGAATTATCAATGAAGTAAAAGGAATCAATAGAGTTGTTTACGACATTAGTAGTAAGCCACCAGCAACCATAGAATGGGAATAATATGTTACGAAAAATCTTTATAATCCTTTTTCTTTTCAATGGTACTCATCAGCTCGTTTTGGGTCAGAACAAACTCAGCGATTTGTTTGAGCAAAAGTATCAAGTATCCTTGATCATGCCGTTTTGTAGCAGGCAAATTTTGGATGACCCTAAAGCCAAGAATGCAGCAATTGGCAATGCTTGTAGGCAATATTACGAGGGTTTTTCAATAGCCCTGGATAGCTTTAAACAAGCTGATATTCCCATTGAAGTAAGGGTTTATGATACCAAAAGGGATTCTAATGTTTTCATGAAAATATTGGCTAAAAAAGAAGTACTCAACTCTGATTTGGTTATTGGTCCGGTTTTAAAGGAAGGCAATGAAAGGATGCTAGATTTTTGTAGTAAAAATAACAAATACCATGTTTCACCCTTTTTAACTTTAACAAAGAGCAAGATTGACAATCCTTTTCTGATATCAGCCTATCCAGACCTTTCGTACTATGGTGATTTTATTTTGGAGAACATCAAAAACAAGGGAGATGAAAATGCCAATGTTTTAGTAGTGGTTGGCAAAGAGAGCAATGACAAGATTTTAGCCAATAGAATTTTGGCCTTAAAAAGCAAATATCCTAATTATACCATTAAGAGTATAGATATTAGTAAATATACAGATTTAAAAGACCAGTATAAACTTACAAGGTCAAACCACATTGTGGTGGCAAGTGAAAATGAATTTTTAGTAGGTACTACTTTAAAATATTTGAATGACTCGAACCAATTTTTGAATATTCAAGTATATGGAACTAGGAAGTGGCTTGAGTTTAAAACACTTCAAATAGGCTTGTGCGAGCAAATAAAAGTAAGAATTATTTCACCATATTTCTTCGATTTTAAGGATCCTAACTGCACTTTTTTTATTGAAAAATACAGGGAGCGATTTTTTGCAGATCCTCAGGAGTACGCCGTTATTGGCTATGAACAAGGAGTTTACTTCTTAAATGTTTTGATAAAAGAACATGGAAATTTATCGTCAATTACAAAACAGGATTTAATTAGGCCATTGACCAATAATTATCAATTTAAAAATAAGCCTGAGGGCAAAAGTATTCAAAACTCAATTTTGAATATCATGTATTTTGAAAATGGCGAATTAAAAAGAGAATAATTATAGTATCCACCTAAAAAGGAGGAACAATAAACCCGACATTATAATTGACACTGGCAAAGTGAGCAACCAAGCTAATGCTATAGTTTTAATGGTTTTGGTTTGTAGGTTTTTGATACCTTTTGAAGCTACCATTGCACCAGCTACACCCGAAGATAAAACGTGAGTGGTACTAACAGGCAATCCTAGCCAAGTAGAAAATCCAATGGTAGAAGCAGCTACTAATTCTGCACTTGCACCTTGTGCATAGGTGAGGTGTTGTTTCCCAATTTTCTCTCCAATTGTGGTAACAATGCGTTTCCAACCAATCATTGTACCCAATCCAAGGCTTAAAGAGATCATAACAATCACCCAAAATGGTGCATATTCGGTTAAACTCTTAATTTCTTCAACCGATTTTTTGAGTTTTTGTTTGTTGCTAAAGCTCAGGCTCAAATTTTTACTGGTTAATAAAGCTTTGGTAGATTTACCTAATAGCACTAAGTCTTTTCTTAGGGCTGCTTTTTGGTAGTTATCAAAGTTTCCTATTGCAGCGCCAGTTGATAACAATGAATCAAAATGGGCAATATTACTACTTGCTTTGTTGTATTGAAACATTTCATCTTGATTCAACTCTTTGGTATCAATTTTGGCAAATAAGGCTCTTACTTCTACAACTTGATCTCGGATATCTATTGTGTTTTTATCTAGGTTCAGCGTAAAATAACCAGGAACAATGGCAATGAGTATTAACATCACCAGCCCCACACCCTTTTGCCCATCATTTGAACCATGCGAGAAACTAACGCCAGTGCAGGTAAGTAATAATATCAGGCGAATCCAAAAAGGTGGAGGGGTGTTTGCAGAAGGTTCTTTAAAAATTACTTTTGAAACAACTACCTGCCTTAGAATATACATTAATAAAATGGCTAAACTAAAGCCTAATAGAGGAGAAAGTAAAAGTGAAAGTCCAATTTCACCAGCTTTACCCCAATTAACAAAATTAAATCCACCCTCTGGTGAGATAAAGGCAAAAGCAATACCTACGCCAATGATTGAACCTATTAAAGTGTGTGAGCTAGAGCAAGGTATTCCAAAATACCAAGTACCTAGATTCCAAACAATAGCTGTAATTAACAAAGATAGTATCAGGGCAATATTGTGATAAATATTGGTATCGAGCAGTAATTCAGTAGGTAACAAATTGGTAATACCCATTGCCACTGCAATACCTCCTGCGAAAACACCAATTGCATTCCAAATTCCACTCCAAATAACTGCTGCCCAAGGTTTTAGAGAATTGGTATATATAACGGTGGCCACCGCATTGGCCGTATCATGAAATCCATTTATGAACTCGAATGCTGCTGCTGCGAGCAAACAAAGCAATAGTAACACGGTGAGTGAAGTGTCTAATCCAAACATAATTACTGCAATAATAGGCTTCAAATGCCAAAATATATGTTATGAAATTATAAACTAATTATTAAGGGAGCTACCATTTATCAAAAAATAATGGTGATGTGGTCAATTGTTTTTACTTTGCGGCACACAAAAAGAAAAAATACATGAAAAAAATACTTTACACCCTGACAGCAATTCTTTTGTTGGGTTCAGGTGCAAAAGCAGATGAAGGAATGTGGATTCCTTTGTTACTAAAAAAGTACAATTATGAGGAAATGAAGGCCAAAGGGCTCAAACTTACTCCAGAACAATTGTACGATGTAAACAACAGTTCATTGAAAGATGCTATTGTTTGGTTCAACGGAGGATGTACAGGTGAAATTATCTCTTCAAAAGGTTTGGTTTTAACCAACCACCATTGCGGATATGATGCTATTGCCTCTAACTCAACTCCCGAGAATAATCGATTAGACAATGGTTTTTGGGCAAAAAATAATGGTGAAGAAATTCCAATTCCAGGTATGTGGGTTTCAATAGTTCAAAGAATAGAAGATAAAACAGATTTCGTTTTGAACCAATTGCAAGGCGTGAGCGAAAAAGATCGTCCGGCTAAATTGCAAGAAATTTACAAGAAATTAATTGATGAGGCCAAAAAAGGAACTGCCTATGATGCCCAAATGCGCGAAATGTTTAAGGGAAATGCCTTTTATCTGTTTGTTTTTCAGAAATTCAACGATATCCGTTTGGTAGGCACCCCTCCACAATCTGTAGGGAAATTTGGTGGAGATGCTGATAACTGGATGTGGCCCAGACATACTGGCGATTTTAGCATGTTTAGAATTTATGCAAACAAAAGTAATGAGGCCGCAAATTATGCCCCGGACAATGTTCCATTTACACCAAAGCATTCATTGCCAGTAAATACCAAAGGAGTAAAAGAAGGTGATTATGCCATGATATACGGCTTTCCCGGAAGAACCAATCGTTACGAATTTTCGCAAGGCATTGATTTGGCTGTTGAAAAAGTGAACCCAACCATTGTTAATTTAAGGGATATTCGCCTAAAAGCTTGGAAAGAGGTTATGGATAAGAATGAAGGCGATCGCTTAAAATTATCAGCTGATTATGCGCAGATTGCTAACTACTGGAAATATTTTATCGGACAGACTGAGCAATTGAAGCGTTTAAAAGTGGTAGATTTTAAGAAAGAATCAGAAACTAAATTTGCTGATTTTGCAAAAGGAAAGCCTCAATATGAGAATGTATTGACCAATGTAGAAAAGGCATATGTTGCTTACAGACCAATTGCTTTACAAAGAACTTACTTGGGTGAAGGTATATTAGGCATTTCAATGAATAGCATGGCTAGCAGCCTGATGCCTTTTGCTACCAATGCAAAAGACAACAAAGACACAGCCGCAGCAAATAGGGCTATTAAAATGGCTACGGCAAATGGAGAAGAGTTTTACGCTTCTTTCTTTCCAAGCGCAGATGAGAAAATAATGGCTCAAATTCTTGAGATGTATTATAACAATATTCCTGCAGACCAACACCCAGAATACATGAAGGTAATACTTAAATCGAAGGGTGCAAACAATACTGAAAAGTATAGGGTTTATGCTAAAATGGTTTATGCCAAAAGTTTTTTTGCCAGTAAAGAAAAGTTTGATGCATTTTGCAAAGCACCAACTTATAAAAAGTTAATGGCTGATCCATGCTTTGCGATGGTAGAAGGATTTTATAACCATTATATAAGCAACTACAAGCCACAAGTAGATGCGTTTAATGCAGCAATAGGTCCAGAAGCTAGGGCTTATATCAAAGGTTTGATGGAGATGAATCCAACAAAAATTTTCTATCCAGACGCCAATTCTTCTTTGCGTTTAACTTACGGATCGGTTCAAGCCTACGAGCCTAAAGATGCTGTAAAATTTGACTATATGACCACAATGGATGGCATTATGGAAAAATACAATCCCAAAGATTTTGAATTCAATGCACCACAAAAGTTGCTTGATTTATACAAGGCAAAAGATTTTGGTATTTACAAGAGAGCTGATGGTAAAATGCCAGTAGCCTTTATCACCAATAATGATATTACTGGAGGTAACTCTGGTAGTCCGGTTATTGATGGAGAAGGCAGGCTAATAGGATTGGCATTTGATGGCAATTGGGAGGCCATGAGTGGGGATATTGTATTTGATGAAAAGTACAAACGCACCATCAATGTAGATATCCGCTACGTATTGTTTTTAATAGACAAATTGGGCGGTGCGCCTCACATTGTGAATGAAATGAGCTTGGTTCAATAACATAAAATAACACAAAAAAGCCCGATTGAAGCAATTCAATCGGGCTTTTTTGTGTTAAACTTCTTCTAATTTTGCGGCTGTTTTTTGGGAGTACTCCAAAATTAAGTCTATGCTTGTAGGAGAAGGTTCTGCTTCTAAATTATTTAATACCTCCATGCCAGCTTTTAAATTTGCTAATGAAGTTTGTAAGTTGGCATCTAAAACCAGGTAATTTTCTAGTTTGCTGGCTTCCTCTGCCGACATTTCATTGTACAAATAAAACAGTAAATCATTTTCAGTGTAAGTGTTTGCCATAAGCTTGTTTTTCAATTGTACAAGAAAAACGCACTTGAGGGCAATCTTATTTTACAGAGCGTGGCATTAATATTCGAAGCTTAAGTTAGTAGGCTGATTTTGAGGCGCATTTTCTTTGGTATAGGGAATAGTGGTAGCAACGGTTTGATCCACTACTTCAAAAGTTAAATCATCGAACCATAATTGGCCATCTCCACTGAGCAATGCACCGTAAGCTATATTGGTTGCTTTTTTGGGAACATCTACAATGATTTCACATTTAACCCAATCAGTGGTTCCTTTAATTTTACGGTTGCTCATGTTATCAAATACGAAAGGGTCGTTTACATTTTGGCCATCAATACGCAACCAAAAACCGCCCCAACCGTTTACATCAGCAGTTTTAATGAAACCCGACATTTTTAATCGCTTACCAGCAAAATTACCAGGAACAAGATTCTGAACCAGGGTACCAAAACCTCTTACACGTGTGCCCTCAGAACGGATAGTTGCGGCATTTGTACCATCTAGACCTGCACCCTTATCGATACCAATTTCATAACGATCAGGATTACTGCCAGCTTTGTACCAGCCTTTTGGAACTTCGAAGGAAAACAATGCTACCAGAACCACTAGTAACATTGTAACTTTTGCTTGTGCTTTCATAACAATGATTAATTAAGGGTTATTTAAAAAGGAGCTGCGAGAGAGGCCAGAAAGAGTGAACTAAATCTGAACCCCTTTTGCAACCATCAATTTTCGTAAATTGTTGAGGGCATATCGCATTCTGCCCAAGGCGGTATTGATACTTACGCCTGTTTTATCTGAAATCTCTTTGAAGCTCATATCGCCCCAATGACGCATGATTAAGACCTCACGCTGTTCATCTGGCAAAAGCTTGATGAGTTCTTTGAGCTGACTTTCTGATTGCATTTGAATGATTTTATCCTCCTTGTTTTCTTCCGCAATAACAAGGTAATCGAAGATGCCATTTCCTTGACTATCGGTAATGGTTACATCTCTTTTCATTTTGCGGATATAATCAATGGTTAGGTTTCTTCCAACCCTAACGGCCCATCCTCCAAATTTTCCTTCTTCGTTGTATTTACCAGAACGAAGGGTATGAATAATTTTGATAAATGTTTCTTGAAAGATGTCTTCCGCTAAAGGGCGGTCGCGCACTATCAAATAAATGGCAGAAAAGATACTGCGCTTGTAGCGCTTGATCAGTTCTTCGAGAGCAGCTTGTGTGCCGGATTGGTATAGCTTCACCAAATCGTGGTCACTAATTTTCTGCATGTTCATGGTTGTTTAAAATTAAAAGGTTAAACCAGAGAGAATAATTAGTGTAGATTTTTTTACCTATAAGCTATATTTTTTTAGTATTTGATTTGTTATTGTAAAACGAATATAGTTATTGAATTGATAAAAACAAGCGTTAGGCGAAAAAAAAATTATTTTTTTCTTGGGTCCTTCAAATGCAACTTCAATCCTACATAAAAATTTCCAGTTTGAAAATCTGGTTTAACCTCAACTGCTACGGAGGCTTTAACAGGTCCATTGCTATTTGAATATTTCTCATACCCAAAATTATTTTTGGCATAAAAAAAATCGTAGCCAAATGACAAGGAAATATTTTCTCTGAGGTACAAATTAGCCCCTACACCGGCTGAAAGAACCAAGGCATTTACCTTAAGTGGATTGAATTTAACGAGCCCTAGGGAATCGGAATAAATATTATAACCAAAGGTGCTCATCCATCCAAGGCCAGCAGCACCTTTTGCGAACAAATCGAAGTTGTTTCCAAAATAATTAACTTTAGCTCCACCCATGAGCATAGTTTGGTCCCAAGATTTAAAAACTTGGGCATTTTCATATTTAAGGAATTGATAAACCTTGTCGAGGGCCAAATAATCAATGGGATTATTGTTGTGCGTAATTTGAATGAATGAGCTAAACAACTTTGGATTTCTATTATCTTCTAGCAATATAGATATGGTGCTGCCCCTATTTGCCATTCCGGGAGAAGTTTTAGTAAAGTCTTTGCTGGCATAAAGTCCGTATGGTTGAGATGAACCAGCCATTATGGTTATTGATTGTGAAAATGTTAGCTCATTAACAAATAAAAAAAGCACAACAAAAACAATTAGGCTGTTTGTTTTGTGTAAATTTGTGAACCTATACTTTGGTTTGGTCATAGTGTGAAATTAAATGCAAGATAAAAATATTCTCATCAAAGGTGCAAGGATGCATAATTTAAAAAATGTATCGGTTGCCATACAAAGGAACAAACTTACAGTTGTTACTGGTGTTTCGGGATCAGGTAAAAGCAGTTTGGTATTTGATACACTTTATGCAGAAGGCCAACGCAGGTATGTAGAAAGTCTATCTGCCTACGCTCGTCAGTTCTTAGGCAAGATGAACAAACCAGATGTAGATACCATACAAGGCATCTCCCCTTCTATTGCCATAGAGCAAAAAGTAAATACCAAAAACCCGCGAAGTACGGTTGCCACCAGCACCGAAATATACGATTACCTAAAACTACTGTATGCCCGTATTGGCCTAACCTACTCTCCTATTTCGGGTAAGGAAGTTATTAGGCATACCGTAGAAAACGTAACCGATTTTATCCTTTCATATCCAGAGTCAAGCAAAATGTACTTGCTAGTTGCATTGCAGCAAAAGGGCGCTGACTTGAAAAAGGAATTGGAGTTGCACTTGCAAAATGGGTTCAACAGAATTTATTTAGGTGGTAGCATGCTAGATATTGAAGAATACTTAGCTAAACATTTTTCGCCAGAAATAGACGCAATACCTACCAAAAAAACAGCTGCAAAAATGGCTGTTGTAAAAAATAATGCACAAGAAAGTGTTGGCGATTTTTATTTATTGGTAGATAGGTTTGCCGTGATTCATTTGGATGAAGATTTCCAAAGCAGGGTGAGTGATTCGGTTCAAACCGCATTTTTTGAAGGACATGGTGAGTTGGTTTTATTGGTAGATGGCGATAAAAAAGCCTTTCACAAATTCAACAATAAGTTTGAAGAAGATGGTATTACGTTTGAGGAACCCAGTGTTAATTTCTTTAGCTTTAACAATCCTTATGGTGCCTGCAAAACCTGCGAGGGATTTGGCAGTGTAATTGGCATTGACGAAGATTTGGTTGTTCCAGATAAAGGCTTATCTGTTTTTGAAGAATGCATAGTTCCTTGGAAAGGCGAGAAAATGCAGGAGTACAAAAACATGTTTGTGGCTTTGAGCAGAAAAAACGATTTCCCTATTCATAAGCCTTATTACGATTTGAACCAAAAACAGAAAAACTTTTTGTGGCAAGGTGGCAAAGATTGGGAAGGCTTGAATGGATTTTTTAAAGAGCTTGAAAGGCAAACATACAAAATACAATACCGTGTAATGTTGGCTAGGTATAGAGGCAAAACAATTTGCCCAGATTGTTATGGTACAAGGTTGAGAAAAGATTCCAATTATGTAATGATTACGCCAGGTAGGTTCAAACCAGAAGATGCAGGCACAGATAATGATAGCAGGATGGCGCTTTCTAATTTGCTCTTGATGAGTATAGATGAAAGCTGTGCATTTTTTAAGGGTTTAAAACTAAGAGAAAACCAAGTAGGCATAGCAAAAAGAATCTTGCAAGAAGTAGAAAGCAGGTTAGCGTTTTTACAAAAAGTAGGCTTGGGTTATTTATCCTTGAACCGACTTTCGAATACCCTAAGTGGTGGTGAATCGCAGCGGATTAATTTGGCTACATCGCTTGGTTCAAGCCTTGTTGGCTCCTTGTATATTTTGGATGAACCCAGTATTGGTTTGCACAGCAAGGATACTGAAAAACTGATTGAAGTATTGAAGGCATTGAGAGATATTGGCAATACGGTTGTGGTGGTTGAGCATGATCAAGACATCATGGAGGAAGCTGATCAAATTATTGATATTGGTCCGCTTGCGGGCATACATGGCGGCGAAATAGTTGCCATTGGTACTTTGTCAGAATTGAAAAAAGACCCAAAGAGTTTAACCGGAAGGTATTTGACTGGAGCCGAAAACATTGATATACCTGCCCGCAGGAGAAAATGGAATCAGTTTATTAAAGTTAAAGGAGCCAGACAAAATAACTTAAAAGGATTTGATGTGAGCTTCCCATTACATGTGCTAACAGTAGTTACAGGCGTGAGTGGTAGTGGCAAAACTACTTTGATCAAAAGCATTTTGTATCCGGCCTTGCAAAAATTAATGGGCAGTTATTCTGGTGAAAAAACGGGTAGTTTTGATAAGTTGGAAGGCAATCTAAAATCGGTGCAGCAAATAGAATTTGTGGACCAGAATCCAATAGGCAAATCATCGAGATCGAACCCAGTTACTTATATCAAAGCTTATGATGCCATTAGGGAATTGTATGCTAGTCAGCCTTTGGCTAAACAAAGAGCGTATAAGCCACAACATTTTAGTTTTAACGTAGAGGGTGGAAGGTGCGAAACCTGCACTGGCGAAGGCGAGATAACCATTGAAATGCAATTTATGGCCGATGTGCATTTGCCATGTGAGGAATGTGGAGGAAGTAGGTTTAAGGAGGAAGTAAGAGAAGTGCATTACCATGGAAAAAGCATCAGTGATGTGTTAGAAATGAGCATTGATGAATCGATAGCATTTTTTGCCGATGAAAAAACCTTGTCGCAAAAATTGAAGCCTTTGCAAGAGGTTGGTTTGGGATACATCAAATTGGGTCAGAGCTCCAATACCTTGAGTGGCGGAGAAGCGCAGAGGGTGAAGTTGGCCTCGTTTTTAGGCAAGGGCAAAAACAGCGAACCGGTATTGTTTATTTTTGATGAACCCACCACAGGATTGCATTTTAACGATATCAAGAAATTGCTCAATTCATTTTATGCCCTATTGGATCAAGGCCATAGCATTATAGTAATTGAGCACAATATGGATGTTATTAAGTGTGCAGATTGGATCATTGATTTAGGTCCAGAAGCAGGCACCAATGGCGGAAACCTAGTATTTGCGGGCACGCCAGAGGATATGATTAAAACAGACTTGGGTTATACGAGCAAGTATTTGAAAGAGAAATTTTAGGTTTGAACCCAAATTAATTTTGTTTTTTTATTATCCCTTGTATCCACAATTGGTTCAGTAATTTTACATTGGAAAGAATGATTTTATCACTAATTATGTGGTAAAATATATTTAATCCATGTCTATTCAAAAATTACTCGTTGCCAATAGAGGCGAAATTGCGATTCGTGTTTTTAGAGCTGCCGTTGAATTAGAAATAAAAACTGTTGCAATCTATACTTATGAAGACAGGTATTCGCTGCACAGGTATAAGGCCGATCAAAGCTACCAGATAGGCAAAGAAACTGATCCCTTAAAGCCTTATCTTGATATTGAAGAAATTATTCATGTGGCTAAAAGTAACCAAGTGGATGCCATACATCCGGGTTATGGATTTTTGAGTGAGAACTCCCTTTTTGCACAACGCTGCAAAGAAGAAGGCATTATTTTTATTGGTCCCGACCCAACTGTGATGAAGCAATTGGGCGATAAAGTATTGGCCAAGAAAGTTGCCATTAGGGCACAAGTTCCCATTATACAAGACAGTGAAGTTGACCTCATAGATTTTGCTACGGCCTTGGTTGAAGCAAAAAAAATAGGCTTCCCGGTAATGGTGAAAGCCGCTGCAGGTGGCGGCGGACGAGGCATGCGCGTAGTGAGGCAGGAGGCAGATTTAGAAAAGAATTTCAATGAAGCCAAGAACGAAGCAAAGGTTGCTTTTGGAGATGATACCTTGTTTATAGAAAAATTTATTGACCAACCAAGGCATATTGAAGTGCAAATTATGGGCGACCATCATGGCAATTTGATTCACTTGCATGAAAGAGATTGCTCGGTACAAAGGAGGTTCCAGAAAGTAGTAGAAATGGCACCAGCACCTTCTATAAAAGAAGAAACAAGAAGTGCCTTGCATGCTTATGCCTTGAAAATTTGCAAGGAAGTAAATTATAACAATGTAGGTACTGTTGAGTTTTTAGTAGACAAAGAAGAGAACATTTTCTTTATTGAAGTGAACCCACGCATACAAGTTGAACATACTGTTACGGAAGCTGTAACGGGTATTGATATAGTAAAGAACCAGATACGCATTGCAGAAGGTTATGCATTGGATTCGGCCATGATCAATATCAAAGACCAAGAGTCGATTAAGGTAGATGGATTTGCGGTGCAGGTAAGGATTACTACAGAGGATCCAGCGAATGGGTTCAAACCGGACCATGGCACTATAATAGCATACAGAAATGCGGGTGGACCAGGCATTCGATTGGATGAAGGTAGTGCTTATTCGAATGTGAAAATTTCGCCTTTCTTTGATTCGTTGTTGGTAAAAATTACAGCTACCGGAAGGAATTTATTTGAAGCCTCGGAGCGTTTGCAACGGGTGTTGAAGGAGTTTAGAATTAGGGGCGTTAAAACCAATATTAGCTTCTTAGAAAATGTATTGAAGCATCCTATATTTTTAGAAGGTAAAACCACAGTTAACTTTATTGATTCGCATCCTGAGCTGTTCAAATTTACAAAGAAACTGGACAGAGGCACTAAAGCCTTAATGTATATTGCAGATATAACTGTGAATGGCAACCCCGACGTAAAAAAAGTTGATAACGCAAAGATTTTTAGGAATCCGGTGGTGCCAGATTTTAACAAATACGATGTCTACCCAAAAGGAAGTAAAGATGCTTTACTTGAGTTGGGAAGGGTTAAGTTTATACAACAATTGAAAGCAGAAAAAGCTATACAATATACAGATTGTACTTGGCGAGATGCACACCAAAGTTTGTTGGCAACTAGGATGCGTACCTTGGATATTCTGAAGGTAGCGGAATCTTATGCCAAGAACAACCCCGAGATATTTTCATTGGAAATGTGGGGCGGTGCCACCTTTGACGTAACGCTTAGGTTTTTACATGAGAATCCCTGGAAACGATTGCAATTATTGAGGGAAGCAGTGCCTAATATTTTGTTTCAAATGTTGATTAGGGGATCGAACGCGGTGGGTTATAAAGCTTATCCTGATAATTTGGTGGAGCGTTTTATAGAAGAAAGTAGCAAAAATGGCATCGACTTGTTTAGAATATTTGATTCGTTGAATTGGATAGAAGGCATGCGGGTGAGCATAAAGGCCGTGAATGAAAGAACACTGGGATTGGCAGAAGCTTGCATTTGTTATACCGGAGATTTTATGGATCCCAAGAAGAACCATAAATTTAACCTCCAATATTATCTTGACTTGGCCAGGCAATTGGAAGATGCAGGAGCACATATTTTGGGCATAAAAGATATGGCAGGATTGTTAAAACCATTCCAAGCAGCAACCTTGATTACTGAATTGAAAAAGGTAGTTGATTTACCTATACACCTGCATACCCATGATACCAGCAGCATACAGCCGGCAACCTATTTAAAAGCCATTGAAGCGGGCGTTGATATTGTAGATGTGGCATTGGCCAGCATGAGCGGCTTAACTTCTCAACCCAATTTCAATTCTATAGTGGCCATGATGCATGGTCAGGAACGCGAGCAAAAAATGAACTTGAATTCCTTGAATGATTTTTCTAATTATTGGGAAGCAGTAAGGGAGTTTTATTATCCGTTTGAACACGAACTCAAAGGAGGGACTGCAGAAGTATACGACCATGAAATACCGGGTGGACAATATTCTAACCTGAGGCCACAGGCCAGGAGTTTGGGCTTAGAAGACAAGTTTGAAACCATAAAGCAAAATTATGTTGAAGCCAATCTGTTGTTTGGTGATATTGTTAAAGTAACACCATCTTCAAAAGTAGTTGGTGATATGGCCTTATTTATGACAGCCAATAATTACAGTGCAGCAGATATCTTAGAAAAGGGAGATAGCATTTCGTTTCCTGATAGTGTAATTGAGTTGTTTCAAGGTGAGTTGGGTATGAACCCAGGAGGATTTCCTGCGGAATTATCGAAGAAAATACTCAAAGGCAAAACAGCTTATACAGGCAGGCCCAATGAGCATCTAGCGCCAATTGATTTTGAAAAGGCCTTTGAAGAATTTCAGGCTAAGTTTGGTATGGATCATACCTTTTTGGATTGCTTGAGTTATTTGTTTTACCCCAAAGTATTTGAAGACTACGCCAAGCAAAGAGAGAAATTTGGTCCCTTGTGGCACATGCCTACCCTAGCCTTTTTCTATGGATTGAAAAACAATGAAGAAACCTTGATAGAACTCTCGCCGGGTAAAAACATTTTGATTAGGATGTTGAATGTAATTGATGAAGGCGATGGCAAACGTTTGATATTCTTTAGGCTCAACGGGCAAACCAGAAGTATTGAAGTAGTAGATAAAAAGTTTGTAGGCACCAAGGCTACCAATAAAAAGGTGAGTCATGAAAATGAGGTTGGATCTCCTTTGCAAGGCAGGCTATCGAAAGTGATGGTTAAGGTTGGCGATAAGGTAGAGAAGAATACGCCGTTGTTTACGATTGAAGCTATGAAGATGGAGAGTACGGTTGTGGCCTCGAGGGCGGGAGTTGTGAGTGGGGTGCTTTTGAAGGATGGGGTGTTGATTGAGCAGGATGATGTTGTTGTGGTGATTGAATGATAATTTGCCTTAAATGGATGAGGGCGTCCGCCAACCGGCGGATTCGCCCATAAATGAGGTACAAAGAAAATTATGAGGAAAGATAGGAATTTTTGGATTTTAATAATAGCCATCGTTGCCTTTGTTGTTTTTAAATGGGAGGCTTTGGGGTTGCCGTTTTTTTGGGATGAGGCATGGGTGTATATGCCTGCTATTAGGACCATGGCTGAGGTGGGTCCATCGGTGATGCCGGGGAGTATTGAGGCGGAGTTGTATACCGGCCATCCTTTGTTGTTTTATTTTTTGGCGTCGAGTTGGGTGAAGGTGTTTGGGTATAGTTTGTTTAAGGCGCATTTGTTTCCTTTGTTGATTTCCATTGGTTTAGTGGTGAGCGTTTATTATGTGGTTTTAAAGTGGACTCAGGTTAGTTTCACGGCTTTAATGGCTGCATTATTGGTGTTGGTTCAGCCCATATTTTTAACGCAAAGTACTTACATGCTGATAGAAGTTTGGTTGGGGTTGTTATTTGTTTGGAGCTTCTATTTTTACTTTGAAAAACGTTGGTTGGCTTTTGGTGCAGTAACGCTCATGGCTCTGTGGAGTAAAGAAAGCGCCTATACCTTGATTCCATGTTTTGGCATTTTGACTTTGATAGAATTTGTGGTATTGAAAGAAGGAAGCAAAGTTTTTTGGATAAAAATAGCCTGGATTGTGGGTGCATTTTTGTTGGGAATAGGATTCTTTATTTTGCAAAAAGTAAACATGGGCTGGTACCTTTTTCCTAGGCATAGTAATTGGATAAACCTGCAAGAGTTTAGTTATAAATTTGATATAGCCAAAGGTATTTTGTTTAAAGACCAAGGCAGGAAAGTATATTATTTACTGGCGGCAATGGCAGCTGTGGTTGGTTTGATCCAAAACCAAAATAAGTTAACTAAAACGCAGTGGATAAAGGTAATTGGCATACTGCTATTTGCATTTGGGTTTATGGTATTTGCGGCTATTAATTTCTTTTCGAACCGATATTTATTGGGAGCCATTCCCTTGCTGATGATGGCAACGGCTATGTTTTTTGGCAACTTTCGTGAAAAATTTTCTTGGTACTTTCCCCTATTCCTTATTGGTGTTTATGGATGGTTAAATATTAATTTGAGTATCAACAATACCAAGTATGGCGATACCGAATTGAGCTATACCCAATTGCTCCAAGCGCAAGTTGGGATGGTACAGTATTTGGAACAAAACCCATGCAACGCGCAACTGTATGCGCCGTTTTTGATGTTGGTGAATTTAAACAACCCTTATGCAGGTTTTATGAATAATCCGGTGCCCAATTTGAGCTCACAATTAAATGATAGCAGCAATGTGTATTATTTGCAGGCGCCCAATGAATATGAGGCAGCATTTGATAGCTTATTGGTTCAGCAAAAATTGGTTTTAGCGCATGAAGAAAAAGCGGGATATGCGTGGGTGCGCTTGTATAAAAAGCCATGATTTTATTTGGCATTTAGCGTATTAATGAGAGTTTATTATATTGCCAGCTAAATGAACCTTAAGTTAAAACAGTGGATAGACGGTTATATTGGCAAAGCCTTGGTGGCTGTAAACGTGCTATTGGTAAGAGGTTTGGGAATTTTATTAAAACGCAATCATAGTTTAAGCAAGGCTCCAGAAAACATATTGGTGATTAAAATGGTGGGCCTTGGCAGTGTGTTGATGGCGGCAGATAGTCTCTACAGCCTCAAGAAAAAGTACCCACAAGCTAGGTTAATTTTGTTGTGTGGCAAAGGCGTGGCAGCCGGTGTGGAGCCGCTGCATTTATTTGATGAAATTTGGGTAAACAACGACAGCAATATTTTGCGCATGGTTGGATCAGGCATAAGCAGCTTGCTAAAGGCCATTAAAATGCCTAATTTATGGGTATTGGATATGGAAGTATACTCTGTGCTCACTACGCTGTTTAGCGCGTGGACCATGGCTAGAAACCGCTTTGGTTTTCAATTGAACAAGGTACATTTTAGGAATTACCTCAACACACACAATATATTTTTTAACCAGTTTATTACCGTTTACCAAAACTATGAAAAGTTGGTGATGGCTATGGGCGTGCAAGAAATTGCTAAGTATGAAATGCAGAATCCTAGAACACCAAATTTGTTTGGATCAAACAGTATTGCAATCAATAATACTTGCAGTGAGTTGGGCGGAGATTTGCGGAAGATACCGGCAAGTTTGTTGTATGAAATTGTAAAAAGTCTGTTATTGAAAAGTGCGTATAACATTGTTTTTACAGGTGCTCCCAGCGATTATGCGAGCAATGAAGATTTTATAAAAAATTATGGATTGCAAGGTGAGCCCAGGGTAAAAAACATAGCAGGCAAATTGAATTTTTCGGAGTATTATTCGTTTTTGCAATACCAGTGTGTGGCCATGATTAGCATAGACAGCGCACCATTTCACATGGCTATTAAAGCCGGATTGCCAACGCTTTCATTCTGGGGTCCAATTAATCCCATACAAAGATTTAGGTTCGATTTGCATCCACAGCACCAGTTTATTTATTTACAAACCCATTGTTCGCCATGCATACATCACAGTGATGTGGTGCCTTGTGGTGGGGATAATTTTTGTATGAAAAACATGAGCATGGCAATGGTTGAACCTAAATTAGATTTAATTTTAAAAAACATTTTGCATGAATAAAAAACTCAGAAATATTAGGTGGGCCATATTTGTTTTGGTATTTACCATAGTAGGATTTAGGGCAATAAATATTACAGTATTTAATTCGGAGAGAGCCCGTAATGGCGTGTATGGCGATGGGTTTAGTGATAAAAACACGCTCTCTTCTGCGCATTATTTTTTAGATTCTGGTTTTACCCAAACCAGTTTTTTGCCCGTACACGATTATTTTCCGGGAGATACAAGTTACTATATATCCATTTATACGCATTACCCACCCTTGCCCAATATTTTGGCTGGAGTGTATGCGGTGGTGTTTGAAACCAAGAGTGAATTGGTATTGCGCATTGTGCCAATAGTATTATCCTTGTTTTTTTTCTTTTTCATTTTTTACGTTTTGAACCAACTAATAAAAGACGAGAAGAAAGCAACAATTGGTGCCGCTTGCCTTTGGTTGGCGAACTACTTTATTTGTTATGCCGACAATTTGCACCAGCACCTATATGGTGAATTATTGAAATGGTTGTATGTCTATGGCCTTTATCTTTACCATGAATCGGGCAGAACTAGAAACGGCCTATGGGCTCTCCTATTGTTTATTATGGTTTTAGAAGTTAATATTAGTTTTGAGCAACCGGTATATTTGGGCATAGCCACCTTGGGCTTTAGTTGGATTTACCAGAAACGGGTATTTTCGTTCACAACTATTACAGCAGCCTTTATGGTATTTTTTGGCTTTACCTTGCACATGGTTCAAAACGCCATACACTTTAACAGCCTGCAATTGGCTATTGATGACATGTTGCGTGCCCTAAGGTTTAGGGTAACCGGCGCAGATACGGAAGGCTATATCAATACTTTTCACAAATACACTTGGATAGATTTTTGGCAAATTCCGTTCGACTGGTTCAACCGCATGGAGCGTTATTACCTGTTTCCGGGCTGGGCCGTGCTTGTAATGTTTTACCTATGTAAAGACCAATTTAAAAAAGACTATCCAAAGCTTTACCAAATAAATTGGGCCTTATTCTTCGCTGCCATTTCATGGAGTTTGGTGATGAGTCAGCATGCGTATTTTCATGGATTTACGAATAGGCATTTTGGGATATGGTATGCAATAACTGCTGGCATTTGTTTACCAATTTACTGGAACAAAGTGAGGTTGGCATTTGCCTCGAAGCCCTGGTTGCCGCAGGTTGGGCATGGACTTTTGATAGCCTATGCCATAGGTATGTTTTTAACGCAACAAGTATGGGAGGTTTGGATAAAGTTTGGGGTGCTGTTTCCGAGGTTTGAGAGATGAGGAGGTAGATGTGGAGATGGGGTGATGTGGAGATTTAGTTTGTCCGCTAGCTAGCGGATAGAGTGTTAGTGTGGAGTTAACCAACCCGTAGAGACGTCGATTTATCTCGTCTCCTTTTCCT